>OIZO01000221.1_pt1 | contig 41889 bp, 37 predicted proteins | sample 1588551 | NCBI WGS metagenome assembly OIZO01 (sample SAMN03283271) | human gut metagenome | biome: human-associated habitat; material: feces | host: Homo sapiens | place: Peru | collected 2012 | reverse complement strand
ACAGATCACGAAGAGGCATATTTGGATTGTAGGTTGACTGATGCTCATACAGATACAAATTAGTATCCATAATAAATGCCAGATCATTTTTCATCCCCATATAAATAGCATTCTCTAATGTGACGATTTCCAAATCATCTGGATTATTATAATCGCTCTGGTTTACTGCATTATAGAGGGACAGCAGGTTCTTCCGGTCAGAAAACAACATCCGAAAAACGGTGTCTTTATAATTCTGGTTTGCCGTCGGTGTTTTGACTGTAAAATTTCTTTTTGTCTTGTTATGGTTTCTTTTGCATTTTGCCATAAATTGTTTCCTCCTGAAATTGTAGGACAGCTTATTTATAAAACTGTTCGTGATTGCAGGAGAAAGTGATCATATATTTTACTAAGTTCCTTCGTCTCCTGCTTTTCAATTGTTAAATGGGTAACAAAAAGCATAGATACGAATGAAGCATACAGATTATTTGGGGCTAATCTGTCGTCGTTAGAATATAGATGACAAAAATGTCATGAAATTTGTAAAATATGCTTTAGATTATTGTAACACAAGGGTAGGAAATGAAGCAAGAAATTTTATAGCAAAATCCGTTCCACGTCATATCCATTATCCGTCAATTCTAAAATTGCAATGCCTTTTCCATCTCCACGGTCAGCCCCGGCGCTGCCCGGATTGATAAAAACTTTTCCGTAGCGGTCGTAGTGTGTGAATACATGGGTGTGTCCGAAAATTATAAAATCCGCATCCGTGAGATCGAAAGGCAGGTCAGCTTTGTTATGGACAAGATAAAATAATTTTCCATTAATCGGCACGGAGACAAACTCATGCAGGTAGGATGCCCACTCTCCGTGGTCACAGTTTCCACGTACTGCATACATCGGAATGCCGCAGTTTAAGAATCTGTTATAGGTACGTTCGTTGTCAAAATCTCCGGTGTGAATGAGATAATCACATTTTTTGATATGGTCAAATAATTCTTTACGGCATACACCGTGTGTATCGGAAACTAATGCAATTTTCATGAATCAGACCTCACTTCGTTTGTTTGTAATTTTTTCACTTCGTCAAAGGGCAGACTTGTGATCGCAGCAATTTTTTCGAGTGAGAACTCCTGTAATTGAAGCATGCGCCTGGCAGTTTCGATAGAATTTAGTTCTATACCATACTTTTCGCCCTCGGAGAAACCAGTCTCATGTCCATGCTTTTCGCCTTCAGAGAAACCAGCTTCATATTCTGCTTTCCGTAATTTCTTTTCTTCCAATTCTTTATCATACTCAAAAATACTCATACTGATGACCTCATTTCGGTTTCGGGTAAGAAATTCGGCTAAAATCCCTTCCCTGACACACTCGTCTACGGCACGTTCCACGGCCTGATCTAAAGACATATCCGCTGCATAGAGCCGCACTCTGGCAACATACTGCGCATATTCGTTTAATGTATTGCAATGCTGCATTAACTCTGCATTGTGTCCCACATTGACATTTAAAACCGTGACAATTAATTCAAGCTTTGGTTCACCTGACAAATGTTCAAATGCCGAGGAAAGCCGAAGCTCTGTACAGTCAGCAATTGCCGTCGAACCATTGTAAAACTCGATAAAATTTGGTGCAGGGATTTTTTGCAGAGTCGAAGAATAAAGAGATTTCTTATTCACGAGTTTCTGATATTCACTGCAAATATAAAACAGATCACGAAGAGGCATATTTGGATTGTAGGTTGACTGATGCTCATACAGATATAAATTGGTATCCATAATAAATGCCAGATCGTTTTTCATCCCCATATAAATAGCATTTTCTAATGTGACGATTTCCAGATCGTCTGGATTATTATAATTGCTCTGGTTTACTGCGTTATAGAGTGAGAGCAGATTTTTCCGGTCAGAAAACAACATCCGAAAAATGGTGTCCTTGTAGTTTCTGTTTGTAGCTGGCATATTGACTGCTGAGTTTCTGGATACTTTGTTATGGTTTCGTTTGTGTTTTGCCATAGGCTTCCTCCTGATTGGTGAGACAGCTCTTAAATAATACTGTCTTGGCAGGAGAATAAATATATTCTATATCTGATTTCTTTCGTCTCCTGCTTTTAAATTCGTTAATGGGTAATTAAAAGCATAGATACGAACGAACAACGCAGATCATTGGGGATAATCTGACGTTTCCAGAATATAGATGGTATAACGCCATAAAGATTTTGTAAAATATGCTTTGGAATATTATAACATAAACATTGGAAACAAAACAAGAATTTTTATGTGTTACTTGCTCTGGTTTTATATGAATGATATAATGACTATATCTCTACAGCGATATAGATTTAACAATGGTGAGGAACAGATGGAAAAGATTATTTATCATGGCTCAGACCATATAATTTTAAAGCCAGAATATGGAAAAGGAAATTTCTCAAATGATTATGGAAGAGGATTTTATTGTACGGAAAGTATTATGTTGGCAAAGGAATGGGCATGTGCAAAGAATACAGACGGCTACGCCAATCAATATAGACTGCATATGGATCAGCTATCGCTGCTTAACCTGAATGAATCAAAGTATCATATTTTAAACTGGCTGGCAGTACTGACACGCTATCGGAGTTATTGGCAGCAGAAAAGTATTGCAGAAGAAGCAAAAGAATATCTTCAGAAGCATTTCTTTGTAGATATATCGCAATATGATGTTGTGACAGGATATCGTGCTGATGATTCCTACTTTTCTTTTGCACAGGATTTTATTATGGGAGTGATTTCACTTACACAGCTAGAGGAAGCGATGCATCTTGGTAAACTAGGGGAGCAAATCGTGTTGAAGAGTGAAAAAGCATTTTCTCAGTTAGAATTTATTGACAGTGAAGAAGCGGAAGCAGAAGAATTTTTTCAGAAGAAGGTGCAGAGAGACAGAGAGGCAAGAAAAGAATACCGCAGAGCCAGAACGGGTAAGGCATCAGTGGATGATATTTATATGATCGATATCATGAGAAGGGGGATGGAGAATGAGGACTTTCGCATACGATGAAGAATATGTTACGCTGGCACAACGTGTCATGGGAGATATGTTAGATTACGCAGTCAATACTTTAAATTATGAACTGCAAAACTTTTATCGGATGTTTCTTATTAGTGGCATTGCAAGACAGTTTGAGATTGGTAATCCGGCTTATGTGGCAGGCAGGAACGGTTGTGAAGTAGCTAAGGAAGTGATTGTTTTAAGTGGATTGGATATGCCGGAGGCTGAAGATTTGATGTATCTGGATAAGTCTCCGGAGTATTGGACAGGCTGGGCACTTGCTTATTATCAGTGGAAGTCAGGACAGTCTTTTCGTCAAATTGACCATGCAGTATCAATTGACACTGTGTGTGCCATGTATGATCCGCTTCATGAGGCTGATATAGAGAAGTTTGTTTACATTATGAATGAAAAATTAAAGCAACAGGATGTGTCAAGACTTCGCAGACTGCGGACTTACGCAAAACTTTCACAGCGGCAGCTGGCAGAAGCGGCAGATGTGCCTGTACGGCAGATACAGCTTTTTGAGCAGGGAGAACGGGATATTAATAAGACACAGGGAATGACATTGCTGAAGCTATCACGGGTGCTAAAGTGCAGACCGGAGGGATTGCTGGCATATGTGGATTGTTTGTGAAAAATTACCTATTGAAAATAATTATCACTCATAGTACAATGCAATTGTTATATGACTGACGGAAAAAAGTGGGGTTTACCACGTGAAGTATAACAAAAGAATGCCGACCGTCTGGGCGAAGAGTCCAGACGTGCGGCTCTTTTTACTTTTAGGGTAAATTTTCCAAAAAATCCCATCAGCATGAGAAGGAACCACTCATTGTATTTTTTCGAATACTTACCGGAAAAAGCGCACGTGACTCTTGACAAAAGATGAAAGTTAGGATAGTCTAACCGTGGTTAGAAAAGACTAACCATGCATCAATCAAAAATCAGAATGAGCATCATAGGAAAGTGTGATGAACCATGCAAGGCCACACGGTGGCAGAAGGAGAGAAAAATGCAGACAGAATGGAGAAGCTTCCAGGGCGGAGCCTGGGAAACAGAAGTAAACGTAAGAGATTTTATTCAGAAGAATTATCATCCATACGATGGAGATGATTCCTTCTTAGAGGGACCAACACAGGATACCACCGATCTCTGGGATCAGGTATTAGAGCTTTCCAGACAGGAGAGAGAAGCAGGAGGAGTGCTGGATATGGACACAAAGATCATTTCCACGATCACTTCCCATGGTCCGGGTTATTTAGATAAAGAGAAAGAGAAGATTGTCGGTTTCCAGACGGACAAGCCTTTCAAACGTGCTCTCCAGCCTTACGGCGGTATCCGTATGGCGATCAAGGCATGCGAGGACAATGGATACAAAGTCGATCCTGAAGTGGTAGAGTACTTTACAACACACAGAAAAACTCACAATGCCGGAGTATTTGACGCTTACACACCGGAGATGAGAGCGTGCAGAAGCGCACATATCATCACCGGACTTCCGGATGCATACGGACGAGGACGTATTATTGGTGACTACAGAAGACCGGCACTTTACGGTGTAGACCGTCTGATCGAGGACAAAAAAGAGCAGCTGAACAACACACGTACCATCATGTACTCAGATGTGATCCGTGAGAGAGAAGAGTTATCCGAGCAGATCCGTGCGCTGGAAATGTTAAAGAAACTGGCAGAAATTTACGGCTGTGATATTTCGAAACCTGCAAATAATGTATTAGAGGCAACACAGGCTGTCTATTTTGCATATCTTGCAGCAGTAAAAGAGCAGAACGGTGCGGCAATGTCCTTAGGACGTACCTCCACTTTCTTGGATATTTATGCAGAGCGTGATCTCGCAGAGGGAACATTTACCGAAAAAGAGATCCAGGAGATCATCGACCAGTTCGTGATGAAACTTCGTCTTGTAAAATTTGCGCGTACACCGGAATACAACACGATTTTTGCCGGCGATCCAACCTGGGTGACAGAGTCCATCGGTGGAATCGGTGTGGATGGAAGACATATGGTTACAAAAATGTCTTACCGTTACTTAAACACCTTGAACAACATCGGAGCAGCACCGGAACCAAACATGACCGTACTCTGGTCTGTAAAACTGCCGGAAAACTTCAAAAAATTCTGTGCCGAGACATCTATCAAACACTCTGCGATCCAGTATGAGAATGATGATATTATGCGTGTTGTCCATGGTGATGATTACGGAATCGCATGCTGTGTATCTTCTATGAGAATCGGTAAGGAAATGCAGTTCTTCGGTGCGCGGGCAAACCTCGCAAAATGCCTGCTTTATGCAATCAATGGCGGTGTCGATGAGATGACAGGAAAACAGGTCGGACCGAAATACCGTCCGATTACATCCGAATACTTAGATTACGATGAAGTATGGGATAAATACAAAGATATGATGAAATGGTTAGCAGGAGTGTATGTGAACGCATTAAATATTATCCACTACATGCATGATAAATACTGCTACGAAAAATTAGAGATGGCATTACATGACAAAAATGTGAGAAGATGGTTTGCAACCGGTATTGCAGGATTTTCTGTAGTAGCAGACTCCCTTTCTGCGATCAAATATGCAAAAGTCAAACCAATCCGTGACGAGAATGGTGTGACCGTTGACTTTGAGATTGAGGGTGATTTCCCGAAATATGGAAATGACGACGATCGTGTTGACGAGATCGCAAAACAGGTGCTCCACACCTTTATCGGATATGTAAAAGGAAACCATACTTACCGTGGCGGTATCCAGACAACATCGATTTTGACCATTACATCCAATGTTTCCTATGGTAAAAATACAGGAGCAACACCGGATGGAAGAAAGAAAGGTGTAGCATTTGCTCCGGGTGCAAACCCGATGCATGGACGTGATACCCATGGTGCGGTTGCATCTCTGGCATCTGTCGCTAAACTGCCATTTATGGATTCACAGGATGGTATTTCCAATACATTTACCATTGTACCGGATGCACTGGGCAAAGATGAGGCAGCACAGGAGAACAATCTTGTTGCAATGTTAGACGGCTATGTTGTCAAAGGCGGACATCACTTGAACGTAAACGTTTTAAACCGTGATACGTTATTGGATGCACAGAAACACCCGGAACTGTATCCACAGCTCACCATCCGTGTATCTGGATATGCGGTCAACTTTATCAAGCTGACAAAAGAGCAGCAGGACGAAGTGATTGCACGTACCTTCCACGAGCGGATGTAGTGCAACAGCTCACACGTCATATCTGTGCAGACAGACTCATGCTTGCATGGAAGACTGTCTGCACAGATAGTGACGGAGGGAGCGCCAGTCTATGAGCAAAAGGAGCTGCGCAGCAGCGGAAAGCACCGCAGGAGCGGTTTTGCGAATGGCGCGGCAAGCGATAGGAATCAGAAAAGGAGAACAACATGGGGAAAATTCACTCGTTAGAAACATTTGGCACGGTGGACGGTCCGGGCGTACGGTTTGTCGTATTTTTTCAGGGCTGCCCGATGCGCTGCCAGTATTGCCATAATCCCGATACATGGAAGATAGAGGATGGGGAAGAAATGACAGCGGATGAGATTATAGACCGTTTCGAGCGCAACCGTTCATTCTATCAGACCGGAGGAATCACGGCAACGGGGGGAGAACCTATGTTACAGCTTGATTTTCTGACGGAGCTTTTTACGAAGGCAAAGGAAAAGGGCATTCACACCTGTCTGGATACATCCGGAATTATGTTTCCAAAGAAACATACAGGAACAGATCAGATCAGTGAGAGAGAGATCAGTCTCACTGGAATAAGTGAAAACATGGCATCAGACAGAATGGAAAAGACAGAACAGCTCATGTCAGTGACAGACCTTGTCATGCTTGATATTAAGCATATCAACGATGAGGAACATCAGAAACTCACTGGGCAGTCCAACAGCAATATTCTTGCGTTTGCAAGGTATATTGATTCGATCGGAAAGCCGGTCTGGATCCGCCATGTAGTCGTACCGGGCATTACGTTTGATGAGAAAGAACTGACGGAACTTGGGCTGTTTTTAAAGACGCTCCACAATGTGGAGAAACTGGAAGTCCTTCCATATCATTCTATGGGAAAAGTCAAGTACGACAATCTTGGCATGGATTATGTTTTAAAAGATACGCCACAGCTTACCAAAGCAGAAGCAAAGGAAGCAGAACGTATCATCCGGGCAGCAATGGAACAATAGCAGGAGAAGTAAGTTTTATGTAAAACATTTTTTTTGAAGAAAAGTATTTACAGATTTCTTTTTTTGCGATTTAATAAGAAGCAGGTATATAGTTCAAAAGAAGAAAGGATGAAAAAATATGAAAATCAAGAATATCAAAGATGTTGACGGATTTTTTAAAGTAATTGATTCCTGTGCTGGAAAAGTAGAATTGATCACAGGTGAGGGAGACAGATTAAACCTCAAATCAAAACTTTGCCAGTATGTTTCTCTGACAAGCTTATTAAAATCTGATGTAGAGATCCCAGAACTTGAAATTGTAGCTTACGAGCCGGAAGATACAGAGAGGATCATCAAGTTTTTAATGACAAACTAGAAATGAACAGAAGCTGATCGTAAAAAAGCGGTCAGCTTTTTTTATTACATAGGAAATTACTTCCTATGTAATAAAAACGCTCCGCGAGGATGCCATGTTCTTATTTTCTTCTCTTTACAACATGCTATGACGGTTGCAATTCACGGCATGAAATAGTACAATAAATCGTCTTAAAAATGGAATAATAATGTTAGTATATAGCGAAAGGAATTAAGATGTCAAAAATAGAGTTTCACGAAATTACATTAGATGATAAAACATGGATGGATGCCAGATTTCAGGAAGATGACAGAAATGCATGCGAGTACACGTTTGCCAATAATTTTGTCTGGCGGAAAGTATATCATGTTGAAGTTGCAGAAAAATATGGGTGTGCAGTCATTCGTTTTGAGGAGGAAGGAGTGGTGATGTATTCCTATCCGATCGGGGCAGGTGACCGCAGAAAAGTGATCGATGAACTGCGCGCGATCTGTGAGGAAGAAAAACGCCCACTTATTATGAGCCCATTGAGCGAAGCAGACCGGGAGCAGATGCTTACATGGTATCCGGAACAGTTTTTGATCCAGGGAGACCGGAACGATTATGATTACATTTATTCCAGAGAAAAATTAGCAACGCTTGCGGGAAAAAAGATGCATGGCAAGAGAAATCATATTGCGAGATTTCAGGATGAGGATGACTGGTGCTATGAGGAACTGAATGATTCCAATATAGAAGAATGCCGCAATATGACTTACACATGGATCAAAATGAGGGCAGAGAAATGGAATGAAGAGATGGAACTTGAGATGTCAGTGCTCCATGAGGCATTTGACCATAGAAAAGAACTCGGGCTTGTCGGTGGGATCATCCGGAAGGCAGGGCAGATTGTTGCGTTTTCTATCGGGGAACCGTTAAACAGTGACACGTATGTTGTACACTTCGAAAAAGCATTTCCGGATATGCAGGGCGCATATCCGATGATCAACCAGCAGTTTGTTTTACATGTGTGTGAAGATTATACTTATGTAAACCGCGAGGAGGATACGGGGGATCCGGGACTGCGAAAGGCTAAGATGTCCTATTATCCGGAAATCCTGCTGAAAAAATATGTGGCGATTTCAAGTGATGTCATTTTTGCAGATAAGGACAGAAACAGGGAAGAAATCCACAAAATATGGGAGACCTGTTTTGGTGACGAGGCGGAACTGGTAGATTTTTATCTGGATAAACGGATGACAGAGGATAATATGTTGCTCATCTGTCAGGATGGGCATGCGGTTTCCATGGCAAGCTTTTTAGATATTAATGTCAGGGACGGTGAGGAGTGGAAGCCGGCCAAATATGTTTATGCAGTGGCGACACTTCCAGAATACCGTGGCAGAGGTTATGCAGGGAAAATCTTAAAGAAGGCAGAAGAGATTTTTAATATGCCATTGGTGTTAGTCCCGGCCGAAAAAGAGCTTGTCGGTTATTACCGTAAGGTTGGGTTCACAGAGGCGTATCCATCGGAGCGTTTACTGGAAAAACAGGATGTGCCGGAACTTTTTGCAGCGGAATTAAACAGTTATTCTGTGGAAGAGATCACAGCAGCGGAATATAAAAAAATCCGGGAGCAGAAACGGATGAGAAATGGGTTTATCGCATGGGACGAAGCGGCAATCCGGTTTGCGATGGATTTTAACTGTTTTTGTGGCGGAAGAACGGTGAAGGTAGTGTGGAGTGATGATATTTCCAGAGACGAGAGCGCAGAAGACGCTGATATTTTAATGTACTGTCCGGAGAATGAGAACCTGCATATTATCGAAACGACACTGAGCGAAGAACAGTTTGAGAAACTTTTGCCGGAACTTATGGCGCAGACCAAAACAGCGCGCCTGGTGTATGACAGAGAGGGAATTATGGTGCTTTCTTCCGATGACAAAGAAAGACAGGAAAGACTGCTTGCGGATGGTTATTTTGCGCTGTCGCTGGCGTAAAGCCTGTTCAGAGATTCTGAAATTTTCAGAAATTATATAAAATATATAAAAAGTTTTCGGTTTAAGACAAAAAAATGTTGATAATGTATAAAAACATGCTATAATAAAGTCATGATATAAATAAGCATTCAGAAAGCTATCTGACATAGCATGGATTGGATCATTATATCAAATAAGCGACAAAGGGGTTGGACATCATGAGAATTAAGATCACAGGAAGAAACATCGAATTGACAGAAGGACTGAAAGCCGCAGTGGAGGACAAGCTGAATAAGCTTGAGAAGTATTTTACTCCGGACACAGAAGTGAATGTAACATTGAGCGTAGAGAAGGAACGCCAGAAAGTTGAAGTTACGATTCCAATGAAAGGAAGTTATATCCGTTCCGAACAGGTAAGCAGTGATATGTATGTATCCATTGATCTGGTAGAGGAAGTCATTGAACGTCAGCTTAAAAAGTATAGAACAAAACTTGTAACAAAGCAGCAGAATGCAGCAGCAGTTTTCAAACAGGATTTTCTGGATGAGAAGTCAGAGGATGATGAAGAGATCAAGATCATCAGAACCAAGAAGTTTGATATGAAACCAATGTATCCGGAAGATGCATGTGTAGAGATGGAATTATTAGGACATGATTTCTATGTATTCATCAACGCAGAGACAGAGGATGTCAATGTTGTTTATAAGAGAAAAGGCAATACTTACGGATTGATCGAGCCGGAATATTAAAAGTGAGATCAGAGGAGAGCGAAAAGCTCTCCTCTTTTTAGGTTCAGCATGAAACTACTGCAAAATGCTGATACACGAGTCGGATATGCTGCGTCGTTTTTTCTGCAAAATCAAGAAAATGTACGGAAAAAGCGAATTGTACAGCAGATATCAATAGCGTATAATGAAATTACTTCGTGTGTAGTAGCTTTAAGAGAAATGGAGAAAAAACTTTTTGATATTTTAAAAATTGTACAGAAAAATCCGGTATTCGGAAAAACGTTAATGCGCGGCGATATGTTAGATGAAGAGCGTATGGGAATCTTATATGAGATTCTCTATGCAATCGACAGGGAGGAGTTTACGGATACCAGAAATGACATCTTTCAGTATGGAAGTCTGATCGGAAAAAAGGACTTACTGGCAAGACAGATTTTTTTGTATTTATTGATTCTCTTAGATGAGCAGGAACAGATAATCGGGAAATGATTTGCAGATCGTAATTACAAAAGATTTTTTACAAAAGAGTTCTGTGTATGACACAGAATTGCCGTATGGATTTTAGATGGAAAAAGAGTCTGTAGTTCGGCTCAGAATAACGACGGGAGGAGAAAGTATTACTACACAAGGGGAGAGTTTTTAGAATGGTCTTACCGGATGTTCCGGTGAGACTGTTCTTTTTTTATGGCGGTTTATTGTTCTAAAAAAGTGCTGTGGATAAAAGAAAAATGGGCACTTTTTATCTTGTCACGAGTTAGAAAAAGGGTTACTATAATAAAGATTTGATAAGCAGACATATAATGTTAAAAAGTTGGAGCAAAATCCAAAATAAAGTCAGAATAGAGGAGATTACACCATGAATATTGTTGTTTTAGCAGGTGGTTTAAGTACAGAGAGAGATGTGTCATTTAAGACCGGAGATATGGTATCCAAAGCACTTCGAGAGAATGGACATAATGTTATTTTGCTCGATGTTTTTATGGGATACAGTGACAAAGAGGAAGATTTAACTGGAATTTTTGACCGCACAGAGGAAGTCAGCGTGCAGGTAAAAGATATCCCGGAGATAGCACCGGATCTTGCAAAGGTAAAGGCATCAAGAAAAGATCAGTCTGATTGTTTCTTTGGACCAAACGTCATTAATATGTGCCGTATGGCGGATATTGTTTTCATGGCATTACACGGAGAAAACGGCGAGAATGGTAAGATTCAGGCAGCATTTGACCTGTTTGGAATCAAATATACCGGAACCGGCTATTTAAGCAGTGCGCTTGCAATGGATAAGGGAATGGCAAAACAGTTATTTATCGCTGGTGGAATCCCGACACCACAGGGCATTTCCATGAAGAATGAGAACCGCAAAGATTCCGCAAAAGAACTTGGCTTAAAGCTGCCATGTGTTGTAAAACCATGCTGTGGAGGTTCCAGTATTGGTGTTACGATCGTGCGCACGGAAGATGAATTCAAGAGTGCTTTGGATGAGGCATTCAAATGGGAGGATAACCTCATTATCGAAGAGTATGTAGAGGGACGTGAATTTTCAGTCGGTGTTATTGACTATAAGGCACTTCCAATCATTGAGATCGCACCGATTCAGGGATTCTATGATTATAAGAATAAGTACAAAGCAGGCAGTGCAGTGGAGACCTGTCCGGCAGAATTACCGGAAGAAATCACAGAGCAGATGCAGCACTATGCAGAGCGTGTGGCAGAAGTATTAGGACTGAATACTTACTCCCGTTCTGATTTCTTATTAAATAAGAATAACGAAATTTACTGTCTGGAAGCAAATACACTTCCTGGCATGACACCGACAAGTCTTCTTCCACAGGAGGCAGGTGTTCTTGGAATCAACTTCAATCAGTTATGTGAGAAGCTGATCGAGATTTCTTTGAAAAAATATGAGAAATAATGATGAATGACATATCGCCACCAGTTTTGCAGAACCGGTGGCAGTTTGTTCTATAATAACAGGAGCATGATATGAAAAATATGACCTTAGAGCATATCGCAGCAGTCTGCGGCGGTACTTACATAGGAAATGAAGCGGATAAAACGCGTGAGATCCAAGGAGCAGTGATCGACAGCCGCCTTGTGGAAAAAGATTATTTATTTATCCCGGTACGTGGAGAAAAGGTGGACGGACACAGTTTCATCCCATCTGTTTTTGAAAAAGGAGCACTGGCAGTGCTCTCTGAAGAAAAGTTAGAGAGTCCGGAAGGTCCATACATTCGCGTGGAGAACACCTTAGATGCAATGAAAAAAATCGCAGCAGATTACCGCAGAGGTCTTGATATCAAGGTGGTTGGAATCACAGGAAGTGTTGGAAAAACAAGTACCAAAGAGATGATCGCATCCGTTTTGGCACAGAAATATAATGTGTTAAAAACAGAGGGAAACCTGAATAACGAGATCGGACTTCCGCTCACGATTTTTAAAATCCGGGAGGAACATCAGGTGGCAGTGCTCGAGATGGGAATTTCTGAATTTGGGGAGATGGATCGGTTATCCACAATGGCAAACCCGGATATCTGCGTGATCACGAATATCGGACTTTGTCATTTGGAAAATCTCATCACAAGGGATGGAATCTTAAAGGCAAAGACAGAGAGTTTCGCGCATCTGACACCGGATGGAATTGCAGTATTAAACGGTGATGACGACAAACTCTGTGACAAGAAAGTCGTAAATGGAAAGCCGGCAGTGTTCTATGGTATTGAAAAGGCTGCTAAAGTGGCAGAAACCGAAGAAGGACAAAAGACACTTGCAGAGAAAACGGTTTACGCAACGAATGTGGAGGCAGTTGGTCTGACCGGAACAAAAGCAGCGATCCATTATCCGTCGAAAGAGACAGGCGGGGAAGTGACGATGGAAGTCACAATCCCAATCGCCGGAGAACACAATGTATACAATGCGCTGGCAGCGGTGAGCGTGGCAAGAGAATTAGGACTGACCTGTGACGAGATGAAACGCGGTATCGAATCTGTGCAGACGATCGGCGGCAGAAGCAACCTGATCCACAAAAACGGTGTGACGATCATCGACGACTGTTACAATGCAAACCCGGTTTCCATGAAAGCTTCCATTGATGTATTGTCCAAAGCACCGGGCAGAAAAATCGCGGTACTCGGAGATATGGGCGAACTTGGTGCAGAGGAAAAGCAGCTCCACTATATGGTTGGAGAACATTTTGCGGGAAAAGGAATTGACGCACTTTACTGCGCGGGAATACTCTCACAGGAGATTGCAAAAGCAGTGCGTGCATGCAGCAGTGAGACAGAAGTCCACGATTATGAGGACAAAGCAGACCTGATCAAAGACCTTGTAAAAGAGGTACAGAGCGGGGATACAGTGCTTGTGAAAGCGTCACATTTTATGGGATTCCCGGAGATTGTGAAGAAATTGACGAAGTAGAAATAGGAGTGTCTGATGAGACACGCCAAAAACCCCAGTGCCGAAACACTGGGGTTTTCAAAATAGATTATTTTATGTTCTAATATGGTCTGACAGATACCTAAATGATAGAATTATTTTTCTCTAACATCTCAGCAATCATATTCTGACAGTAAGCTCCGATTTTTTTCTTCTGTTCCTTATCCAGCTCGTTCGGATAAATTGGTTTTCCGTATTCTACAATTACATGTGTTTTTTTGACACGAGGCATATGAGCCTCCAACACATCTGCGGAGTTCGTGATCGCCATCGGGATAATCGGACAGCCACTCTTTTCCGCAATCTTGAAACTTCCCTCTTTGAATGGGAGCATCAGATCGTCCGTTTTATTTCTTGTGCCTTCCGGGAAGATACACATGGAAATTCCATTCTTTACATTGTCGATTCCGGCAAGGATCGTTTTTAACGCTTCTTTTACATTCTCACGGTCGATAAACAGACAGTGCAGACGCCGCATCCAGGTGCGCAGCAACGGCACTTTTTCCATATCCTTTTTCGCAATGTAGCCGGTGAGACGCGGGCAGCGTGCATAGGTGATGATAATATCGAAATAGCTTCTGTGGTTTCCGATGTATAAGACCGCCTGATCTTTCGGGACATTTTCTTCACCGATGACGGTCACTTTCGTTCCACAGATAAATAAAATCACACGGAATGCCCACTGCACCATGCGAAGCTGGCCTAAGTCGGCAGCCTGTTTGTTGAATTTTGCAATGATCCATTCCACGCCGAGTACCGGGATTCCGATGATGAGGTAGAGAATTGCAAAGAGTAATGCAAGGATTAATCTTATCATAAGGAAAATTCCTTTCTACTTAATAAAATGTTTTATAAAAATACGATGATCTGTGTTGTGCTGAAATATCAGCCTCATCCCATTATAAGGGTTGGGGAAGAGAAAAACAACTCATAAATTAGGAATATAGAAAGGTATGCCGGCATATAATGGTATAAGAGCAAAAATGCTGTGCCGCAGGGCACGGAACTGGAGGCGGGTATGCAGACGAAAAGGAAAAAAAGCAGGTATGTTTTTTGGAAAACGGAGGTTCTTTTTGCAACGCTTTTTTTTGCAGCACTTCTTTTTGCCGGATGCAGTGTGGAACAGACGAACCGGACAAAAATCAGTGATCTTGATTACACGATCGCCGCAGAGGCAGACATACCGGAAGAACTGCAAAATGACATTGAGGAGAAAAAGGCTGCAGATTTTAAAATGACGTACAAAGACAACGAATTTTTATACATAGTAAGAGGCTACGGAGAACAGGAGACCGGAGGGTATAGTATCTGTATCCGCGATCTGTATCTGACATCGAATGCGATCATTTTTGATACGGAACTGATTGGTCCGCGCAAGGGGGAAACCATCAGTAAGAGCCCAAGTTATCCATATATTGTGGTGAAAGTGGAGCTGCGGGATGAGAATGTAGTGTTTGAGTAGATTTGTATGAAAAAACATTCAAAAATAGAGAAAAATTGCAAATATTCATGAATTTTGTACAAAACACGCAAATCCGTTTGACAAAATTTTATTACAGTGCTAAAGTAAAGCGTGAAATAAGGAGGTAGAAAAATGCAACAGGCAGACATCAGTAAGGTACGTGCATCCGTACACCAGCAGTGTGGCAGTAAAGTTATGATCCAGCTTGACCGTGGGCGTAATAAGGTTGATATCCAGCAGGGCGTGATCCAGCATGCATATCCAAGTGTTTTCACGATATTGGTAAATGATGAGCGTGATGACAATCAACCTCAGTTATTATCCTTTAGTTACAATGATATTATTACAAAAGATATTCGCATGAAACTCTGCTAAGAAAGTGTGCAGATGGCTATTTTGTGAGCAAATAGTGATAAAAGCGTGTATAAAATTCTCTCTATTCGAATACAATGAAAAAAAGGATTTCGGATCGGGGGAATTTTTTTGCAGTTAAATAAAATAAAATTACATAGTTGCACGACATTTGCCAGTGCACAGAGCCAGATTACATTAGATGACGATTACAACGTGCCGGACTACCGGCCGGATATTGTAAAAGTGTTAAAGGAAAAAGGAGAACTTCAGTTTGATGAGGTGAAGGCGGCAGCAGGCGCGGCGTGGTTAAAGGGACGCCTTGTTTTTAAAGTGTTGTACCGCAGTGATCAGGACAATGCAAAAATAAGCTGTCTGAAAGGAGAAATACCGTTTCAGGAAAAACTCAACATGGACGGTGTACAGGAATATGATGTGATACAGGCATCCGGAGAGATTGAGGATCTCACGATCGGAGTCATCCATTCCAGAAAAATCAGCGTGCGGGCAGTCATTTTGTTAAAGACAGAAGAACCGCGGGAAAAAGAGGATGAACTCTGTGTTGGGATAGAGGCGGATGACGGATGTGAAAAACGTTATCGGAACACAAATATCTTACAGCTTTTATGTATGAAGCGCGATCAGTGCCGCCAGAAAAGCGAGATCACACTGCCGTCAAGCAAACCCAATGTGCAGGAAATTTTATGGAAAAGCTTAGAAATCCGCAATCTGGATACAAAAATGGGGCAGGACGGTGTAAAACTGAGTGGCGAAGTGCTCATCTCCGTTTTGTATCAGGAGGAAGAGGAAACAGACCGCGTGCAGTGGTATGAGACGGTGATTCCATTGGACTGCGGTGTGGAATGTGACGCAGGAACGGAGGCAGATATTATTTATAAAGTGAAGGCAAGAACGGCTTCCATGGAACTTGAGGTAAAGCCGGACTACGACGGTGAGGAGCGCGTTCTGGTCCTGGAACTTGTGATGAATCTGGATATCCGGGTGTGGAAAGAACAGGAGATTTCCATGTTAGAGGACGTTTATTCTCTGAAACAGGAGATCATTCCAGTCTGCACAGGCGTGACTTTACATCATATTTCTGTGAAAAATGACAGCCAGTGCCGCCTGACCGAGCAGATGGAGTTAGCGGAAAGTCAGGAGAAGATTTTACAGATTTGTTCCTGTGAGGGAACGGTTCATTTAGAGAGCACGGAATTGACCGAACAGGGCGTGCGTGCAGAGGGGATTCTGGTCACAGAACTGCTTTATATCACGACCGACGATCAGATGCCAATCGGTTCTGCCAGAGAGATTTATCCATTTGAACAGCTCATTGAAATCCCACAGCAGACGGCGCGGACAGAGCGCAATAAGCTGGAAGAGTTGGAGGCTTTGGAGCGGAAAAATAAACTGCAGACAGAGCTTGATTGCAGGATCAGCCAGTTGTCCGCGGTCATGCTCGATCAGGATCATGTGGAAATAAAAGCGGTGATCGGATTAGATTTGCTTGCATTTGAGCAGGAACAGATAGATAATATTACTGATACGCGTGAGGAGCCTCTGGATATGGAGCAGTTACAGAAGCGTCCGGGACTGGTCGGTTACATTGCAAAAGATGGGGATTCGCTTTGGAGTATCGCAAAGGAGAATCACACAACGGTGGAAGATATTCTGCGGGATAATCACCGGACGGATGAGAATCTGCGCAGAGGAGAAAAAATTCTGATTGTAAAGAAAGTAGAACTGAACAGTTACGAATCGTAATTGTGAAGTACTGAAAAATCACAAAAAGACAATGAAAAGCAGATTAAGAAGAATAGAGATAACATGATAGAGGTAACACAGATTCGAAAAAGTTATGGAAAAAAGAAAGTACTGTCCGATATCACCTTTCAGGTAAAGCCGGGGGAGTGCGTTGCGATCGCAGGGAAAAACGGCTGCGGCAAATCTACCTTAATGCAGATCATGGCGGGCATTTTAAAGCCGGATGGCGGTGAACTATGCTATTTTGGAAAAAAAGCAGCCTACAAAAGCAGTACATTTCGCCGGTTTTGCGGTTATGTGCCGCAGGATAATCCGTTGATGGAAGAACTGACGGTGCAGGATAATCTGAAACTCTGGGGCGGCAGCCACAACGCCAACACAAAAGAGCTGGTCGCACAGTTTCAACTGGAGGATTTGTTGCAAACAGAGGTAAGCAAACTTTCTGGTGGTATGAAACGGCGTTTGAGCATTGCAAGTGCACTCGTGGAGAGCCCGTCATTTTTACTGATGGATGAACCGACGACAGCTCTTGACCTTTATTATAAAGAGAGCATTCACCAGTGGATGAAAACCTATCAGCAGAAAAATGGAATCATCCTTATGACGACGCATGATGAGAGTGAGATACGCAATGCGGACAGATGCCTTTTTATGGATGAGGGCAAAGTGCAGGAATTAGATGCAGAAGATATTTTGCAAAAGTTTGCAGGCATGTCAGAATGACAATCAAGTACAAATACTAAGGAAACAGAGAAAAACAAGGGAGGATTCGTTATGAACGAACAATTTGAAACACAAAATCCGGTGGAGAATACTGTGACACCGGCAAACCAGATGGAAACACCAACACCGGAAGCACCAAAAAAGAAAGGAAACAAAGCCGCCATTATTGCAGGCGTGGCAGCAGCAGTGGTTGTCGCGGGCGGCGTTGGCGTATTTGCAGCGGTCAAAACAGGAGCTTTTTTAAGCCCGTCAAAAAAAGTACTGCTCGCAGGTGCAAAGACCGTGAGTGATATGGGAAGTTTGGGTGAGACATTAAAAGACTGCGTTTCCCTGTATTCGGATGAGTATACACTCAAAATGGATCTTTCCATGAACGAGGGCGATATTTCCATGGAGGGACGCTGCTCGAAAGAGAAGAAGCAGATAAAAGGAAATCTCAATATTTCCGGTGCGCCTTCAATCGATTTTCTGGCTGACATCGGCGCAGACAGTGTGCAGGTGGAAGTTCCAGCGATCAGTGACCACCTGTTTACCTATGATTACAGAAATGAAAAGAGCGGATATCTTCTGGAAATGGTAGATCAGGATACGCTCGATGCAGTGGATGCGACGCTTAAGGCTGCTTATGATAACCAGAATTCAGATGAGTTCCGCAAGAAAATGTTAAAAGTTTACGCGGATGAATACAATACGCTGGAATTTTCCAAAGTGGACGCAAAAGACTTTACCATCGACGGAACAGAGCGCAGCTGTAAGGGATATCAGACGGTTGTGACCAAAGACAACGTGGATCATGTGATCGATGGACTTGAGACACTTTACGAGGAAGATTATCAGGAACTGATGGATGCGCTTGATCTGACCGCAGCAGATTTTGTTGCATCTATGAGAGAGGCAGTGGAAGAACTTGATGACAGCACAACGCTTGTATTCTACTTATACAAAGGTCAGTATGCAGCCATTGATATCATACCGGAAAATGATGTCTCATTTGAAATCCAGTTCCTCGGCGGGGACAGGAGAACGCAGAACATGCTTATCCTTGCAGACGGAGAAAAAGTGATCGAGGTTCAGGGCAGTAACGAGGGCAGTGTCGAGACAATCATGATGACCGCAGAGGAAAACGATACCGTAAAGTTCACGTATGACAGTGACAGCGGAGACATCGCAATGGAAGCAAAATATGATGAGGAATCTTATGATTTTGCAGGAAATCTTGCAGTCGATAAGAACAGGATGGTCATTACCATTGATGATCTCGGAAATGATTCTGAAGATGTGAGCGGAAGTATCACATGGGAAAAAGGTGCTCAGTTTGAGGAAGTTTCCGGCGATGTCTTTGACCTTGGAAATGCAACTGAAGAGGAATGGCAGGATCTTCTTCATGAAATCTTTGCAGCAATGTTAGGTGGATTTTAATTCATGAGATTTTTTCTTCGATATTTGTCACTTGAGGGTAAAAAAAGCTTGATAGCGGCGAGAAAAAGCATGGTAAAGTTTATAGTGATGTTATTACTGATCGCAGGCGGATCGCTTGCGGTCAGTCTCGTTATGCGGGATGCCGGTGTGTTCCAGACGGCGGAGATTGGCGTTGTGATCCCTGAGGATGAGGCACAGACGAAGATGGTGGCGCAGTTTATCTCTGCGATGGACAGCGTGAAAAGTGTCTGCCACTTTCAGTATCTGGATCAGGGAGAAGCGATGGCATCGCTGGAAGAAGGTACTTTAGATGCGGTGCTCTCACTGCCGGAACAGTTTTACGAGGATGTGGATTCCGGGAAAAATACACCGGCAACCATTTATTTCCCGGAAAATGCTCCGTTAAACACGAGAGTGTTCGGTGAACTTGTGACGGACGGCGTCTCTCTGCTACGGACGGCGGAGGCTGGTGTCTATGCTGCCTACGATACTGCGCAGATTCATCAGACGGAGATCTCAAGGGATCAGATCGGGGATGTGATCTCCGGGCTTTATATTTACGAGGCATTCGACCGCACTTCGGTTTTCCAGAAAAATGTGTATTCTTCGCTTGGAAAAGCAGACCTCTATCAATACTATTTTTCTGCGGCTGTACTGCTTCTCCTTCTGATGATGGGTGTCAATTACGGTTATCTGTATCAGAAGCAGAGCCGTGCTGTGGAGGAAAAAATCAGAATTTACGGTATCGGCGAAGAAAAAAATGCATTGATCAAAGTGTTACTGATGACCGTTCCGCTGTGGCTTGTGGGAATTCTGGTGTATGCCACAGGCTGTCTGGTATCAGGGAAGCTGCATCTGTCTTTTCTGTGGTTTGACCGGGAAGTGCTGTCCGGAACACTGCTTCTTGCAGCGGTGATCGCAGCATATTTTCACCTGGTCTATACGATTTCGGGAGAGAGTACCAGAGGCACGATCGTGCTGCTTGCGGTCAATGTTTTCCAGATCATGGCTTCCGGTGTTGTGATCCCTGCCGCATATCTGCCTGGAATTTTCGGGAAAATCGGAGCCTTTTTTCCATTGACCTTTTGGGACAGCTATTATCTGAAATTACTGTTTTTCGGAATCAAAGGGCAGGAGACAAGGCAGCTGATCCTCATGTTTGTTGTGTTTTTTGCAGCCAGCGTGCTATGGGCAAAAGCGGCAGGACATTTTGGAAAGGTGGAACGGGAGGAACATAAAAAAGGCGGACGCCTGACCATCGGAGGGGGTGGAAGATCAGCATTTTTTCATTGGTATTTTTTACAGTTGAAAGCGTGGCTGAAACGTGGGACAAGCCTGCTGTTATTAGCGTCCATGTTTTTTGTGGTCTGGTTTGCCGGACAGATCTCCATGCCGCAGTCTGACAATGTGACCGTTGGAATCGTGGAAACAGACGGAGCGCATGGAAAAGAAGTGCTGCAACATCTGACACAGCGTGAAAGCCTTTTTTCCTTTGTGATGTATGACAGCAAAGAGGCACTGCAGGAGGACGTCATTGCAGGAAAACTGGAGTGTGGTTTTTATTTTTCCAACAATTTTGAAAAAAAATTTGAGCATGAAAAGTTAAAAAACAGTGTGTCGTATCTCTGTACACCGCTTACCACGAAGGGCGAGGTAGCGCGTGAGACATTTTATGCGGCGCTGTTTGAGGTGTATGGAGCACAGATGCTGAGTGCAAGGACAGAGCAACTGTTTGGTGATGATGCAAACGCAGCGCATGATGTACTGCTTGCCAATAATGAAAAATATCTCAAAGGAAACGAAGTTTTTCAGGTCGATGAGGAGCAGACGGAGGCGGTGGAGACGACAGAGAAAGAAAAACAGGTATTTCCACTTCACGGACTTGTGGCATTGTTTCTATTTTTGAACTTATTTGTGGAATACGGACGACGCTTTGAAGCAGGCAGTGGAAAACCATATCTGGCACTTCCGGCGCCACTCGGCGGAGAATTTCAGATGCTGGGACTTCTCGCAGCGGGAACTGTGCCGGCGCTGACGGGTGTGGTGCTGTTATTTTGTTCCGGGGAGGGCTGTGGACTGCTTCGGGAGATCAGTGCCATGCTATTGTTACTGGCAGTCTGCATCGTGTGGATATGGATCGTTGGAAAATGGATACAAAATCTGACCAGTTTTACATCCCACATGTTCCTGCTTGTGTTGATAAATCTGGTGTTCTGCCCGGTTCTTGTGGATATTGCAGCCTACATCCCGGCTCTGAAATTCGTGCGGTACTTCTGTCCGGTGGGAATCTATCTGGGATTTATTTCATTGTAAATTTATGGAAAGGCTAACTATTGCATAGCAAAATGTGTTAAAATAAGTATGATATGGTAGATATGATGTTAGATAATTGTGAAACTCATCATAACGTAAATTGAATTGTGAAAAATCAACAAAAGCTTGAGAAAACACTGGGGAGCGTGTCTTGAATGTTTTTGTTGATTTTGAACAATTTGAAATAAAGGTAAGAGGAGTTACACAATTATCGTTCATTTATTTTCACACAAGGAGATTAACGCTTTTATGAAATTTTTACGGGCGATGAAAAAATTAAAGATAAAACAGCAGATAATAGCGGCAGTTATGGCGTGTGTGCTTGGCATAGGAGGCATATACTCGGTGCATGCGTCCGTCATTAACGATGCAAAAAACAAGAAAAACGAAGCGCAGCAGGAGTTAGACAACTTAAACAGCCAGATTGATGAGATCCAGGCGGCACAGAGTGATCTTCAGGAGGAGATGGACGCTTATGATGACCAGCTCATGGCACTGCTCACAGATATGGATCTTCTGGAACACGATATAGATGCAAAGCAGGGGGAGATCGATCAGGCGAATGCGGATCTTGAAGTCGCACAGGAGAAAGAGCAGACGCAATATAATGCGATGAAAATGCGGATCCGGTATATGTATGAAAATGGTGACAGTAATTACTGGGAAGCGATGATGGGCGCGACCAGCATCACCGACCTTTTAAACCGTGTGGAATATGTATCCGAAGTGTATGATTACGACAGAAAGCAGCTTACTGCTTATCAGGAGACGGTACAGCAGGTGGCAGATCTGAAGGATCAGTTAGATGCACAGCTGGCAGAGATGGAAGAGTTAAAGATCAGTTACGAGGATCAGGCATCTTCTTTACAGGCTTTGATCGCGGAAAAAAGCGCTGCGATGGACGATTTTGACGCCCAGCTTGCAAGCGCAAAAAGTCTTGCAAGTCAGTATGCAAATACGATCAAACAGCAGAACCAGATCATTGCAAATGAGCAGGCGCGTCAGGCTGCGGAGGAGGCAGCCGCAAGGCGGGCAGCACAGCAACAACAGCAGCAAAATGCAGGAAATCAGTCAAACACAACAAGCAGTGACACAAATACGTCAGATTCGGGTTCAGCGTCAGGTTCAGGAACCGGTTTAACATCTTCAGGTTTAAACCCTGCACATACTACAAATGTCAGTGGAAGTGATGTGGTGGCATTTGCGAGCCAGTATGTCGGTTATCCATATGTGTACGGTGGTAACAGTCTGACGGAGGGAGCCGACTGTTCTTATTTTGTCATGGCATGTTTCGGACAGTATGGAATCTCACTTCCGAGAAACTCTTATTCCATGCAGAGCTGCGGACAGGCAGTAAGCTATGACTGCGCACAGCCGGGAGATATCATCTGCTATCCGGGACATGTTGCAATCTATATGGGAAATGGAAGGATCGTGCATGCTTCCAGCCCGACAAACGGAATCTGTTACGGAAGTGCAACGTATCGTACGATCCTGACGATACGACGGGTGTTATAAAGGAATTGTAACTTTCTGGAAAAAGTGATATAATATCTTGCAGAGTTTGTCTATACTAACAGTTGGATAATTGCGAAACTTATAAATAAACGGACAAGAGATTCGCAGTTATCGGATGCTGACAATAGAAAGAAGGAGAAATATTATGCAGTTTGAACAGATACAAAAAGATATGATAGCAGCCATGAAGGCAAGAGATAAAGTTCGTAAAGATGCGATTTCCGCACTGGTATCCGCAGCGAAGAAAGTAGCCATTGATGAGGGATGCAGAGACAATATCAGCGAGGAGATCGTTGACCGTGTCATTTTAAAAGAAATCAAATCCGTAAAAGAGCAGATTGATACATGCCCTGCAGAGAGAACAGATTTGAAGGAAGAATATCAGGCAAGATACGATATTTATCAGGAATATGCACCAAAAATGATGTCCGCAGAGGAAGTGGAAGCATTTATCACTGAGAAATTTGCAGATATCGTTGCGGGCAAGAACAAAGGAATGATCATGAAAAATGTGATGCCTGAATTAAAAGGCAAGGCAGAAGGAAGCGTGATCAATCAGGTAGTTGCAAAACTTTGTCAGTAAGCACCATACAGAAGGGCGCGGCGATAATATGGAGAAGCGAATACGTTTTACAATCATTCTTGTACTCATTTTGATTGTTGTCATAGCGTTTTCTTTCCAGTCGAAAGAGAAGAAGGAATATCTGGTTTACAATGAGGCATTAGATAAGACTGCGGTTACCGTGGATGATGTATCATTGACTTTGAAAGATATCGCATTTTATGTAGCTTATGAGGAAAAAACAGTTCAGGAACAGGCGATACTCTATAACCCGGACAATCCAAGACAGTACTGGAATGTTTATACAGACGGGCAGTTTGTGAAGCTTACTGCAAAACAGGCAGCATTGGATATGGCTGTGCATGATGAGATTTTTTATCAGATGGCTGTGGCAGAGGGCATGAAGCTGGACGTGACGGAGCAGGAATATCTTGAAAATGATGAGAGTGATTTCTGGTCTGATTTAGAGGACTGGCAGAAAGAACAATTGGGGATTTCAGAGGAAGAACTGGATTCTGAAATGGAGAAAATAGCACTGGCTGACAAATATCAGAGTATTTATGCAGAGATGAACCAAAAAGAGTACGAGGCATATAATTTTAATGGGGAAGCCTATGAGGCACTTTTGTCGGAACACAAATGCAGTGTGAATGAAAAAGTATGGGACAGAGTGGATTTTGGCTCTGTCACGCTTGATAATTAGAAAGTAGAAAAGAGAAAAATTATGTCAGTAAAAATTGGAAGAAACGATCCATGCTGGTGTGGAAGTGGCAGAAAGTACAAGGCATGCCATGAAGCATTTGATGAGAAGATCGCAAGATATGCGTCACAGGGACATATCGTGCCGCAGCGTAACATTATTAAAAATGCAGAGCAGATTGCAGGCATTAAAGAGAGCTGTAAAATTAACATTGCAGTGCTTGATTACATTGAGAAAAATATCCATGAGGGTATGAATACGGCAGAGATTGATAAAATTGTTTATGATATGACAACAAGCATGGGCGGAATCCCGGCGCCACTCAACTATGAAGGATATCCATTTTCTGTGTGTACCTCTGTGAATGATCAGGTGTGCCACGGTTTTCCTTCCAAGGATGTGATCCTAAAGGCAGGGGATATTATCAATGTCGACTGCTCTACCATTTTAAACGGATATTTCTCTGATTCTTCGAGAATGTTCTGTATCGGTGAGGTCAGCCCTGAGAAGAAAAAGCTTGTTCAGGTGACCAAAGAATGTGTCGAACTTGGATTAAAAGAAGTAAAACCATGGGGCTTTTTAGGTGACATGGGGCAGGCAGTCCATGACCATGCGTTTTCCAATGGATACACGGTTGTCCGTGAAATTGGCGGACATGGTGTAGGACTTGAGTTCCACGAGGAGCCATGGGTAGGATATAATTCCAGACGAGGACAGGAGATGCTGATGGTTCCTGGTATGATTTTTACGATTGAGCCGATGGTGAACATGGGACAGCCGGATATCTATGTTGATTCCGATAATGACTGGGAAGTGTATACAGATGATGGACTTCCATCTGCACAGTGGGAGATTATGGTACTTGTAACGGAGGACGGACATGAAGTCCTGTGCTGGTAAGCTGAATAGTGTGGAGAAGAAAAAAGCAGCATAGCCGTGAGGCTATGCTGTATGTTTGAAAAGCTGTATGTGGAGCGGCTCGCCGAGGTATTTGATAAAATGCCGGTAGATCACGACCGCAGCGATCAGAAAGCTTCCAATCTGGATGGATGGAACTTTTACGGTAAACAGCACGCATAATGCAAACAGTCCAAAAGTAACGACAGACCGGAAAGAATGTGGACTGACCACAACGATCAGGGAAAAGAAAATAAAGAAAAATGCAAGGTACACTGCCGGACGCATCTCCGGAAACAGACCGAGCAGGACTCCAAAGGAGGCGGTAATTGCTTTGCCGCCTTTTTCTTTTCGAAAAAATGGAAATGCGTGTCCGAACACCGGGGCGATGAGCACCGGAATAAAAAGCAGCGAGTGAGTATCTAAAAAGCGCTGCCCGAGAAATACCGGAACAAATCCTTTTGCCAACTCTAAAATCAGGGAGAGCATTCCGCAGAAAAATCCGCCATACATAAAGGCATTGGCAACGCCCGGATTGTGGTCTGCCGGAAGTTCCCGGATATCAACGTGCCGGATGATTTTTGGCACCCAATAAGCAAACAATGTGCTTCCAAGGACGAATCCAAGAAGCGTAAAAAAGAGATATAACATAAAAAATCCTTTCTTTTAATGAGAAACAAGCCGTTCTAACAGACTGACAATTTGCATGGCGGCTTCAGGCTTACGTTCTCTGCGCTGTGCCTCTGACATCTGTTCACGCAGCGAATCATTTTCAATCAGTGCTTTGCCAAGCTGTACCTGCTTTGCAAGATGCTTCGATGAGACAGAGAGATGTCTTGCAGCAAAAAACTGCAGGTTTGCAGTCTCACATCCAGGAATCGGAGCCGTGTGGACGATCGGAATATTTTTTACAAGAGATTCTGTTGAGGTAAGGCCGCCCGGCTTTGTGTAAATGACATCGCAGGCATCCATAAAAAGGGATACATGATTGGTATATCCGATAATATGAACCCGTTTGTTAAAATGAAATTCTTTCCGCAAAATGCGCTCAATCTTTGCATTATTTCCACAGATGATCACAATGTGTTCTCCGTTCCGGCAGCGGAGGGCTAATTCAGCCGCAAAAACAGCTAGTTTCCCAAATCCCATACTTCCGCTCATGACGAGAAACATCGGAACATCCATCGGGAGATGCAGTTTTTCCCTTGCTGTCTCTTTGGACAGATTTTTGCAGAAATCCTGCCGCACCGGGATTCCGTAGGGAAGCAGTTTCTCCTCCGAAACGCCGCGTTTTACATACTCCGGGATTAGATCCTCGTGTGGAATCACATAATAATCGAGATTTGTCTCCTCCCAGAATGGGATACAGGTGTAGTCTGTTCCGACTGCAACTGCCGGTATATGCAAAAGTTTTTTCTTTTTCATGTAAGTCATTGTCTCCGCAGGATAAAGGTGCGGGGTGACAACGATGTCAAAATCATGTCCGTCAATATAGGAGGCTAATTTTTTCCCCAATAAGGCGTTGGCAAAATAGACGGGAGATTTCCGCCTGAAACTAGAAATCAGCATCCCTACTTTATAAATGAATCCAAAAAAGAACGGAATATGTTTTACTATGCCGACATAGGCTCCGGCAACGGCATGGGAGGTGCGTTTCCCGGATAAAAGAAACATATCCATCATTTCTACTGTATGCCCTTTTGATTCGGCGGCCTCCTTTACAGCTCTTCCGGCACTGTTGTGTCCTTCACCCGTATCACAGGATAATATCAAAATTTTCATAAATCTATAGAATACCTTTCAAATTTCGGCTATAATCAGTGTAGCATATCGTATGTAAAATTACGAGAGAGAATTCTGGCGTAAGAATATCATTCAGGAGAGAGAGCATGAAACTATCAGGGAAAAAGGGAACAGAACAGTCAAAAAAGAAATCCGTCGGAAAAGCAAAGAAAGCATCTGAGGTAATAAAAGTTCCGGGAGACTGGCTTTATATGACACCACAGGAAATCAGTGTAAGACAGATATATGAAGCATTTGGGGAACAGGATGGTTATGAATTGGAAATCTGGGAAGATGCCGGAGTTCTTGAGATTGGAATGTCAGAGGGAGCTTCTGTAGATATCGAGACAGCACAGATCCATCCAAAAGACGAGGTTACGGCTTCTTTTGCAGCAGAACATCAGGTGAAAACGGTTTTCCTTGTGACCTTTAAGCCGGAAACTTATGAGGAGGCAAAAAAGGTCATGCGCAGGATCATGGATAAAACCGGTGGATTCTTCTGCGGAGATACGGAAGACTTTACACCAATGTTTGCGTGACAGAATAGAGTGGTTGTAAAACAGATAAAGTATTTTTCTACAGGAAACAGGGAATCGCAGAGTAAATAAATGAGGGGCAGGATACGGACATGAACTTTGATTACATAAAAGAGGCAGAGCCTTCTACAGATGACTTGAGACAGCTATATGATTCATTGTATCAAAATTTGGAAAAAGCAGAGGAATTATATTGGACAAAACCACAGAGATGTGGCATGATGCTGCGCAGGGCAACGGAAAAGATCTGCCGTATTTATAATGGCTATTATGAGATCCATTTTCCGGAGAGTGCTACGCTGGAAGATTATCTCTGTTATACAGGAGATGATGATCATAATGCCATGGTCAGCCGTTTTTTAAGTGTTGTGCGCAAAGAGCAGAGAGATCGTCTGGAGTGGCTTCGCGTGTGGGGTGATGAATGTGTTTTTATGGAGGAAAATCCGGATCAGATTAGGCATAATGCGGATAAACTTTATCTGAATGTCAAAAAAATGATGGTGTACATGATGGAGGCAACAAAAGAAATGTGCCTGCGCATCGATCATATGGAGAATCTGCAGGGAAGAAGTTTTGCAGATGATATTTTGCCAGGTTATCAGTCAGAAGAAGAATTAGAGGCTTTGGAAGAACAGCGGCAGAAGGAACAGCGGAAGAGTTTCTGGTCATCCCTGTTTGGAAAGAAAGAAAAGTAGCATTGCATTTACAGAAAAAGCTACAATGGGAGAGAAGCATGTCAAAGATTAAATTGATCGCCAGCGATCTTGATGGAACATTACTGTTAAATTTCGCAAAAAACTGCAATCCGGAATTATTTCCGATTGTAGAAGAATTAACGAGAAAAGGAATTTATTTTGTACCGGCAAGCGGACGACAGTACGTGAATCTGCAGAAACTATTTGCTCCGGTAAAAGATGATATTATGTATCTGTGTGAAAATGGAGCGCTGGTCATGCACAGTGATCAGGTTCTGGTGAAGAAGCAGTTTGAAGATTCCCTTGCATTGGACATCTGTCACACTGTGATGGATCATCCAGATTGCGAGATTGTCATTTCCGGTGAGAGAACTTCTTATCTGATTCCAAAGTCAAAAGATTTTGTGACACATGTGCGTGATGTGGCAGGAAATCATGTGACAGTGATTGATGCGCCGGAACGCATTGAGGAACCAATCATCAAGGTATCTTATTTTACACAGCCGGAGAAGCAGGAAAAAGCAACTGCAGAGTTTCGTGAAAAATATCCGGATGACCGTTGCATTATTGTGACATCGGGAAACCGCTGGGTAGATTTTACACCGCTTGGAACGAGCAAAGGTGCCGCCTTAAAAGAGATCGGAGAGCGTCTTGGAATCGCACCGGATGAGATGGCAGCATTTGGTGACAATGAAAATGACAGAGCGATGTTAGAATTTGTCGGTCATCCGTATCTGATGGAAGTATGCAACCCGACCATGGAAAATATTGTGGCGGAACGCTGTAAAAAAGTAGAAGATACGCTGAAACAGTTTTTGTAGGGCTGCCATCACAGAGGAAGTTTAAATGAAAAAATTATTATCAGGTTCCTACTATATCGTGTTGCTTTTGGGAGTGCTATTTGTTGTCGGTAGTTTTCTGTTTGCAAAAAATGAAACACATTTCCGTAAGGGGGAGATCGCAGGACATCAGCAGATCACGCCACAGAGCATTACACAGGTAGATGAAATGACAAAAGAATACGTTTTCTCAGGAGAGCAGTTTACGGGGAAAAATATATGTCTTGCTTTTTATTCAATCCATCTTGGTATTGAAGTGTATGAAGATGGCGAGCTGATTTATGATCTGAAGCCGGTTCCAGGTATTTTTGGCACAACACCCGGGTCTGTCTGGAATTTTCTGGAGATCGAGCCGGGTTGTGGGCAGGTCATTGTGAGGACACATGCTGCGTACGAGAGAGTGGGCGGCGAGACACTGTCTTTTTATATCGGCGAGGCAGTCGATGAGGTGCTGTATCTCATACGCAATTCTGCAATAGGTGCGTGTGTGTGTCTGTTGGAACTGGCAATCGGTATATTTCTGATCATGTATTTTATCATTGGCAATAAGGGGATACGCATTGAAAACTATGTTTTGTATTTTGGATTATTTGCAGTGCTGATGGGCGCATGGTCTTTGAATGAGACGGTGCTGATGGCGCTTCTGGTCAAAAATACAGTGGCAGGTTCTAATCTTGGGTATATTTTGATCATGCTTATGCCTGCACCTTTTTCGATGTTTGTGCAGGGTTTTTTAATGCCGGAAGATAAATGGGCTGCCGGATCAATCACATTTTTAAGTGTTTTGAATATGGCGGCATGCGTTCTGCTCCATATGATAGGAGTACTTGAATTTCGGAATTCTGTAACATTTACCCATATATTAATGGCTATGGATATCCTATATTTGGGATATGCATTGGTTCATTACGTGAAGAAGCACGGCATGGATAGGATTGCAAAGACGAATATTGTGGGAATTATCATTCTTTTTGCTGCATTTGCTGCAGATATTATATTTTTTTATGTTATTTCAACTGTTGTGGATATTCTGGGAAGAACAGGATTCCTTGTTTATATCTGTCTGCTGGCATGGCTTGCAGCATCAGATTCCATGGAAAAACTTCATGAAGGACAGAAAGCTGCCATCTATAAAGAACTGGCATTGAAGGATATTTTGACCGGACTTTACAGCAGGAATGCCTATGATGAATGGGAGAGAGACAATCAGCATCCGGACAAGACCGCCATTGTCATGTTAGATCTGAATAACCTGAAAAAGTGTAATGACCGGTATGGCCATGAGGCAGGCGATACCTACCTGAAAAAGGCATCGGAGATGATCACAAATGCATTTTCACAGGAGAATACAGTATATCGTATTGGTGGAGATGAATTCTGTGTGATCATGCCGGATGCAAAGGAAAATAGCATAGAAGAAGCAATGGACAGACTGAAAGAGCTTCAGAAGCAATACAAAGGAACAGACCATTCAGTGGGAGTGGAGATCGCCTGCGGCTATGCGTTCTATGATGACAATGTGGATCAGAGTTTTGTGGATACAAGAAAGAGGGCAGATACGCATATGTATGAAAATAAGCGTATGCTAAAGGGAAAGGAACCGCGTTAATTTAAAAATTGAATAATAAAAAGGATTCCCCTGCATACAATGTAAAAACAAGTATTGCAGGGGAATTTTTTTGAAAGGTTATATTGAGGAAAGAGCAATTGAGATAGCAAGATATATTATCGACAACAACACGACGGTAAGACAGGCAGCAAAGCATTTTGGGATATCGAAATCAACGGTACATGCGGTTGTAACAATACAGAATGGTTCGTATGGACGATAGAATAAGAACTTAAAATGCAGTAAGAGCCTGCCAATCCCTTTACTGCAAGCACTCTTTAGAGTGGGATTGACAGAGCGAAAGTATATAGAGCCATAAAGCACAAGATGATATAAGGGGGATATTCCAATCACACATTTGGAATATCCCCCTTGATTTTAAGAATTTTTCTTTTGTGAATCCATGTTGTCTAGCGCATATTCACACGCTTGCAGCACAAAACTTGAAAATGTCACATCTTGGTTTTCCAGTGCTTTATCTATTCTTTCGATAAGAGGGAGTGGAAAACGAATTGTTTTGTTTTCGGTTTCCTTTTTATTTGGTTTTAATTGAAAAGCCATTTGTATTACCTCCTGTAAAACAATTTTAGTGCTTTATTTGTCACAAATATGCATTGCATAATATAGTGCAAAATGCATTGCAAACAACGTGGAAAGTGATACAATGTAGCTATGGGATTCATCATTAAAAAACTATAAGGAAAATGAGGACAAGCTATGAAAAGAAAAATGGTAACTTTATTAACAATTGCAGTTTCAGCGACTATGTTATTAGGTGGTTGTGGGACAAATTCTGATATTTCAGAAAGTAACGAAGCATTAGCAACGGATAATACAGAAGTGGAACAAAGTCAGGAAATCTCCACCAACGATGAGTCCAGACATTTAGTAGTCAGTGAAAATGCTAAATATAGCTTTAACGGTCTGACAACCTTGGATTTATCTATGAGAAATTATACGCCTGGACAGAAACAGCAGGGAATGGAATGGGATTCCACACTTTTTTATACCTTGGAAGATGTCTATGCAGATTCTGCAGAAGATAATCAGATTGTAAATTATCAGATAGTGAACTTTGAATTTCTCAATGCCCAGACACAGAATGTCATCCGATGTGTCGTTTATAAAGCTCCGGATACCGGACGAATCGATAAGATTGTAACAATCGAGAATCAGAATGGTGCTTACCTTGTTTCTGATTATTACTATAATAATGGAAAAGTAAATTTCGTCTTTACCAGAACCGTGGATGTGTATACGCCTACTTATGCAACAATTGATAAGGTGGGAACCCGTTATTATTTCAATAACGATGTCCTGGTTCGTTATCGAAGGATTGATGTGCCCAAGCAGATTGAACAGCAGACTTTGAATCCGTCTACAACATGGTATCCGAATCATTCCTATTTTGAACTTTCCAATCAGGAAAGGGCAACCTATGATGCCGTTGAATTTCAGGTATTAAATGAAGCCTATAACGTATGGAATGCGGTACAGGAGAAAGACACCCTTTTTGAGATGAAGGGATTTGTATATGAGAATGATGATACACCGATTTCCAATGCTTCTATTGCGGTAATTGCATCGGCAGATAATACGGTACTGTATACCACAAACACGGCAGGTGATGGATCCTACCATATTTATACTTTGTTAGACGGAACAGATTGTTATCTTCAGATTTATGCAGAGGGATATCGGCCTGCTTATATTTACAATGTACAGTTGGATGAAAGTCTGGCCGACAATGGATTCTCCTGCCTGTATCTGGCAAAAGAGGGAACAGGGGAAGAGGAAGTACATTTTTATCTCTATAACGCTGTTGAACTGACTGTTGGGTCAGACAATGCCTTGCTTTCTGACGGACAGGTGATCATTCGTAGCGGCTGGAATGTAAAAAGCGGTGAAAGTGTTGTAGAAGGAACGCTGGAAAGCCCAAATTACAGTACGCAGCTAAAACAGGGAATTTATACTGTGGAGTTTCGTGCGAATGGTTATACGACCACCTATGAGAACTTCTGCGTAACGGGAGATGGTTGTGAGGTAAGGGGATATACCGTGCCGACCATTACAGATGATTCACAAAAGGCTGTATTGTGCTGGGATTCTGATATAGACCTGGATATGGTACTCTACACACCGGAAAAATCTGCCTACGGTGATATGAATTATATCAGTGCCAGACAGCCCATGGACGATTACCAGGATTTCCTCATTGCAGATGGAACAGACACCCGTTGCGAGGTTATGAATATCGGAAATCAGTTGGCTGGAACTTACAAGCTGTATGTGAATGATTATACAGGATTCTCCAATGGAAATTATGATTCAAATGCGCTGGTAATCAGCAAAGCCAGGGTATACATTTATTCCCAAAATGGTCTGATTGCAGTTTACCGTGTTGATTCCAGTCAATCCGGAATCGTATGGAATGTGTGCGAAAGAGGAAACGGTGGTTATCATCCCGATTCCATTGTCTCCTCCAATGTAAACGGATATATGGCACTGGATAAGACACAACCTACCAAAGATGAACTGCTGGAGATGTATAAGGAATTCCTGCGTGGCAATATCACGGCAGAGTATGAAGGAAGCCAGACTGATTATGATAGATTGAAAGATATCTATAAGCTAGACTGTGGTGCGGAGGTAGAGCGCGAGAGTTTTGCATTAATGGATATTGACATGGACAATAAACCGGAATTGCAAATAAACTTTTGGTCTTTTGATGCAAACAATCTATATACGATGAAATACGTAAATAATAACCTTACGATTTGTCAATCTCTTGATGAAGGTTATAGCGATAGTATAATTTTGTACAAGAACGGTATATACCGTATAACACATGGGTTAAGTATGGATTGGATCGAGTGGTTTACTGACACAGAAAATAATGGATTAGCCTACTTTTGGTATACGCCTGCTGAAGGTGATGTGGATGGGGAGTACGCTGAATGGGCGCGAAATACGTATGATGATTTATCTCCGGATTATAAATATGTATGTATATTTTATGGTAATGATAAAGTTGCGGACAGATATAATGAGGTTCTTGATGAATTTATCACAGACTATTGTGGTGAGGAAGTACCTTTTTATGATGTCAACGAAGCTTCTTTCCAAGAGAATATGAAGTGGGATTAACACTAATTCCTAAAGGAACGGTCAAAGGGTAGTTTCCAATAAGACAGTATGAGAACATTGCTGACATAGGGTAGCTGCCGTACAGGAGTGCGACAAGAAAAATTGGCGATACTAGGTTTTTACAATCAGGTATCGCCTTTTTCTTTATTAAAAGTATGTAGTAATATTTACTTCTTTTTGTTTGATTCAAAATTTTTCGCATATTTTTCAGAGAGGTTATTTGATAATCGATTCTGAATTCAAATGCATCGTGCAATGCATTAGCAAAACGAATTCACTATTTTGAGATGGATGTAGAGGATTACTATTTTCCGGAGCAAAGAAAGTCACGAAAATGGGCTATGGATAATGACAATATCATTGTTACAGAACATTTGGGAAACATTCCTTTTTCAGTTTCAAGAACAAAAGAGGAAGAGCAAAATGCACTTATCAAAGATATGCAAATTCATTAAAAGTTTATTATATCTGGTGTAACAATGAATTGGAATGAAGACATTCGTTCTCGTATGGATATTGCTTTTTGGGTGCAAACACCACTTGAAGAGAGACTTAAGAGAATTAAAATGCGTGAGGAAAAACGGTTTGGCGAGAGAGTTTTGCCTGGCGGAGATATGTACATACAGCAGATGGGGTTTCGAGAGGTTGTAGAAAATCGTGATCCTAAAACAGTAGAAGAAAGCGCAAAAAGATTGCAGTGTCCGGTTATTGTGCTTGATGGAACAATATCAGTGGAAGAGAATTTAGAAAGAATAATGGAACACCTTAATAGATAAAATGAGAGAGCGTGACAAAAGGCGGAATGATTTTGACTCCGATGACAGGATATCATATGATGCATTTGCCGCCTTGCCTAAATCACTTGCCAATATTGAACTAATGCAGCCTATAAGGCGTAGATTAATCAGATTTCTGATTAATTCTGAGGGTTTGGGAGATACTCCCAACAAGCAAAAACGCATTTTGTGTGTACAAATGCACTGCTTGCCAAGTTGTGAATATAGAATTGATGGTAAACTTAAATTTAGAAAAAACAAGGCAAACAAGAGGAGACGGGGCATAAAATTGTATATTGAATTGGCATTGAAACGCTTGAAAAGGTTTAGTAACATAAAACCTTTTTCAAGCGTTTCTTTTTATTTTGCGACTTTGAATGGAATATGGTGCAGCTAAGAGCAGTGCAATTTTTGAAAAAGTAAGGTGGGAATGGACAAAAGTCCAGTATTTGGGGAACGCAATTTGATTTCAAGTGGATTATGCTTAGATTAAATAAAAAAGGTCTGGTCTAATCTAAGAATCCTTCTCATAGTATGGGAGAGAAGGACAGGCGAGGTAAGGGGGTGTAGCTTTCGCTTGAAACGGACGAAATTAAATTATCGTTTTCATAATCCAAATTCAGCGGAAGATACTGCAGATTTCCTATGCAAACTTTTAATAGAAGTAAATGCCGGGAAGGTAGAGAGGGCAATAGAGAAAACTGCATTGTATGCAGAGAGTGGGGATTACATATTAGAAAATTTATCGGAAAACAAGGAAAAATTATTTGTGGGGTAAGAGGAGCAAGGTGAGAGCCTTGCTTTTCTTATTATGGTAGTAGATTAAACACAATTAAGTATATCCTTTTAAACGTTATGATGTTACAGGCTACAATCGACAAAGATTTACAAAATTTGACATTACAAACATATATATGAGACAAAACCTCAAATATTGCTTGCAAATATTCTTGACAAGGATATAATAAAGGTATAACGGAGGGTAAAAGACATGTTATGCCAATTTACAGTAAAAAATTTCAAAAGTATAAGAGATGAAGTGACATTTGATATGCAGGCGGCTGCAATATCGGAGCATGAGGATAGAATCATTATAGATAAAGATGAGGAAAAATACTTACCAGTATCAGCTATTTATGGTCCGAATGGCGGAGGAAAATCTAATGTTTTGGCTGCATTGCATACCTTGGTGGCAAAAGTGTTACGTCCCCTTTTTGCGACAGAGGATAGCGAGGAAAAGGTATTACTTCAAAAGAAAATAATTGTGGAGCCATTTGCATTTTCGGAGAGTAAGGACGAGCCTACAGAATTTGAATTATTTTTCCGAACTACAGTTTCAGAGTACAGATACATTTTGTACGTAAAGCGTGATATTGTTTTATATGAGAGCTTGGATAGAGTAAAACTCGAAACAGGTAGAAAATCGGCTCTTTTTACCAGAGATGAAAACGGAACTGTTTTGAAAGGCGCTTTTGCAAAACTGAAAGTAAGTGATGAATTATCTAGAACGCTTACACTGCTTTCTTATTTAGGAATTGCTTATAAGGGAAATGCCGTGGTTAAGGATGTATTGAGTTGGTTTGAATATGGAATCGAATTTCTGAATTATGGAAATCCAATACAAGAATTACGAATGGCTGTGTCCACATCGGAAGAGGTAAAACAGTTGATGCTTCAGATGATTCAGGAGATGGACTTAGACATTGTAGATTTCAGAGTGGAAGAAAAAGAGAATGAAAGAATAGATATATTCACAAAACATTGCGTAGATGATGTGGAAACAGAAATCAACTTGTTTGATGAATCCAGTGGAACACAGAAATTATTCGGATTACTTCCGTTTATTGCAGAAAGCCTGATTACTGGAACTGTGCTTGTGATTGATGAGCTGGACGCAAAAATCCATCCGGTTTTACTTCGCCATATCATTATGATGTTCAACGATATGAGTATCAATAGACATAAAGCACAGTTGATTTTCACATCTCATGATTTGTCAACGATGAACAGCGAAGTGTTCCGAAGAGATGAAATCTGGTTTGTAGCAAAGGGAAATGCGCAGAATTCTAAACTTTATTCTTTGGTAGAGTTCAAAAATGCAAAAGGGGAATCTGTCAGAAAGGATGCCAAGTTCGACAAGCAATATCTGGAAGGTAAATACGGCGCTGATCCGTACCTCAGAAGAATTATAGATTGGGGGAAAGTGAATGCCTAAAAAAGCCGGAACTGAAAAATGGAAGAAGAAGCGTCGCCAGGAATATTTGGAGATGAAACAGTATAGGTACTATATCTTTTGTGAAGGACAGCAGACGGAACCCAATTACTTTTTAGGGTTTAAGAAGCTGATAGAGGATAATCCGATTTACAAAGATATGGTATTGATTGAAATTGAACCTTGCCAGGCAGAAACTATGCGAGTGATTGGAATGGCTGAGGACTATGTTAAGAAGAACGAGATTCAGAAGGGACAAGTCTGGTGTGTGTATGATAAGGATAGCTTTCCGGCAGAACATTTCAACGGTGTTGAGGAACGAGCCAATAGTTTGAATAAGATTAATCCGGGATTACAGTATCATGCGGCGTGGAGTAATGAATGTATTGAGTTCTGGTTTCTTCTTCATTTTGCGTATTATACAGCTAATAACCACAGAACGGAGTATATTTTATTCTTGAATGCCAAGTTCAAAGAACTGGGAATCGGAAAATATCAGAAGAATATGAATGATATTTTTGCGATTCTGATGGAATACGGGAATCCTAAGCTGGCGATCCGATACGCAAAACGGATTATTAAAGATGGAGCAGGAAAGACACCAACGGAGATTGCACCGGGAACGAAGGTGTATGAGTTGGTGGAGGAACTGGCGAAGTATTTGCCGGAGGAAGTACAAAAATATTTTAATGATTAAATATCAAAGAAAGGGTAAAAGGTATGAGCACAACAGATATTAGTGAAAAAACAGAAGGTGCAGATGAAGTTACCAAAACAAAGAAGAGAACAGTAAAGCCTATTAAAAAATTTCCAAGTCATTCAATTGAAGAGGCGTTAAAGATTCCAACTTTAATTAAGGAAAATAATGGTGGAAATCCATGGGCAACGGAGCAGCTCGCAAAAGCATTGAATATGAAAAAAGGTGGTAATAATTTTTATTATTTAACGGCGTCATCTAGAGATTACGGGTTCACGAATGGAACGAGAGAAACAGTCAATGTGGAATTAAATGATCTTGGTAGAAAATACGTATATGCTCAATCCCAAGAGGATTTGTTAGAGGCTGTTTGGTCTGCATTCAATAATATTGAGATTTTTAAGAAAGTGTATGAATATTATAAAGGGAACGAACCCTCTGATGAGATTTTTTTTAGAAATGCTTTAGTATCAACTTTTGGAATTGATGAAAGTTTACATGATGATTTTTTGAAAGTGTATCGTGAAAATCGTCATTTCATTCAGACATTTGGAGAAAAACAACCAGAAAATAATTTTTCCAGTGTTTCTACAGGAAGCCAGATTATAAGCAGTCCGATGCATCAATCTAGCGAAAAGAAAATTTTTGTTATAATGCCATTTAGTGAAAAAACAGGTAAGTATTCTAAAGGATTTTTTAATGAAGTATTAACAGAATTAATTAAGCCGGCAGCTATAGAGGCGGGATATGTTGCAGAAACTGCAGATAGAAATGGCAGTGATATTATTCATTCAACAATTGTTAAGGCAATTAATAATGCGGAAATTATTATGGCTGATTTGACGGAACATAACCCTAATGTATTATTTGAATTGGGGATTGCTATAGCACTTAAAAAGCCTGTCATTTTAATTAAGACAGAAGAAACAGGACAGATATTTGATATTGATAATACTATTAGGGTATTCTCATACAAGTCAAATTTGTGGAAGTCAACTCTCGAAAAAGATGTTCCTAATTTAGCAACCAGAATTAATGCGGTAGTAAATAATATTGGCATTGATAAAAGTTATTTTGATACATTTATGGGGAACAACTAAAGCTTTGTTTATTACAAGCTGAAGGAAGTCGTGAGACCCGATGAAATTAATCATACAATTACAGGGAAAACAGAAATACACCTCCAAAGGCTTAAATTTAATGATGGAACAGGATTAACACTTGAGAAAAAGTATAGTTGTTTTTATAGGAACGAATGATAGAGGAAGGAATCAGGTACTGTGAAAGTGATTATGATTGTTTGTTCTATCAGACAAGCCTGAGATGGCACGTTAATTTGTTTGGGAGGTAAGGGGCTTTATTCCTTATGCAGCTAGTAATATCTTAAACAACGTATATAAGGTAGTTATTGCGTATATGGACAATATCTGCCTTATATTTTTTATTTAATAAGCCCGCATTTACAATTTATAAGATTAAATCGTAATAGTAGCAATAGAACACTATGTTTTTAACAGAAAGGTAACCGCCATGAACATCGCCGCATACTGCCGTGTATCCACAGATAAATCCGACCAGCTCAACAGTCTCGAGACTCAAAAAGAATTCTTCTTAGAGTACACAAAACGAACGGGGGACAACCTTATAAAATTATATGCAGACGAGGGTATTTCCGGAACCAAAATCAAAAATCGTAAAGAATTTCAGCGTATGCTTGCAGATGCGGAAAAGGGCTTATTCGATATGGTTGTAGTTAAGGATATTTCCCGTTTTGCCAGGAACACGGTTGACCTTTTACAAAGTGTTCGCAAACTGAAATCTCTCGGTATCGAAACACAATTCTTAACTGCCAACATGACCAGTATGGGCAACAGCGAATTTGTCTTAACTATCTTCGGTGCATTAGCCCAGGAGGAAAGCGCCAATACTTCTAAACGTATTAAATTTGGTAAAAAGATGAATGCGGAAAAGGGTCGTGTTCCGAACATCGTTTTTGGCTATGATAAGACGATTGGAGACTATTTTAACCTTTCTATCAATGAGAACGAGGCAATGGCAATCCGGCAGATTTTTCAGTGGTATACAGAGGAAGGCTATGGCGGATCAAAGATTGCGAATATGCTCAATGAACGAGGCATCAAGACCAAGCGTGGCAACAACTGGAGCCAGAACTCCGTTTGCCGAATCTTGACTAATGAGATATACACCGGGAAAATTATCAACGGCAAAGAAGAGATTGCAGATTTTCTAACCGGTCAGAGAAAAGAAAAGGATGAATCAGAATGGCTTGTTACGCTTCGACCGGAACTTCGGATTATTGAAGATGAAGTCTTTGATAAAGCACAGGATATTTTAAAAGGCCGTCATGATTCTTTCAAAATTACGCATGAGCGACAGAGTAACAAATATTTATTCTCCACACTGATTAAATGCAAGGAGTGCGGTTGGTCTTTTCGCAGAATGGTTCGCCAATACAAGAATACCTATGTGCGCTGGGTGTGTTCCGGGCATAATGGGAAAGGGGCAGATAGCTGCCCGAATGCTGTGACGGTAGATGAGGAAGAACTGATCCAGGCGCTGCAGGATTATTTTCAGGAGATTCTTAGTAAGAAGAAAAAAGTAATCAATTATGTGATTAAAGAATTTCAGCGAGTATACAAAGCAAAAGATGAAAATATTGAGTACGAAAAGCAGCTAAATACAGAATTGAACAGGCTTCGCAAATCTCGTGAAAAATACATGGATATGTATACCGATGATTTGATTTCCAGAGAGGAATTGAATGAGAAAATCGGTGGGATGCGAAAAGAGATTGAATGGTTGGAGAATGAACTGAAAATGGTCTCTTATCATCTGACCAAGGGAGAACAACTGGAAGCAATTTTGAACAGCACATTCAAGCAACTGGAGGATATCACAGATGTTCATGAAATGACAAATGCACAGTTGAAGCGCCTGATTCAGAAAATCGAAGTGGACAAGGAAGGGAATGTTGATATTTACCTTCGGCTAATTGGTGATTTAGGACTGGATGAAGCTGTGTTGATTGAAGGAACAGAGAATTCCCAAGAAAACAATGATTTGGCAAGCAAATTAAACGGAAACAACATGAGCAGTAACATAAAAACCGCTCCAATTCGTCATGACCATACATAAGGATGTTACAGAACGTCTGGAAAAAATCAATGCATCTCTGGCAGCAGAGACAAGAAAAGTATTGGATGTCAATAAATCCGAGCGTCATATCCGCGGAGGGCTGGCAACGAAAGAAAAGTATTTACATATGCACGGGTAAAAAACGTATGCGTTGTACGTATTAATTTGAAACAAACAATCATTTCATGATTATGCACCACACAGGAAGTGTCAGCATTGAGAGAAAGGTAGAAAAAAGATCATTCGGGAGGCGTATGGATTTCCGAGCGGTCTTTTTTTGTGTTTTACAATGCACGTTTTTAGTGTGTATAAGCTAATGATAGAAGTAAATACAGGAAAACTATATATTTGAAAAAGATAATAGAAAAGGTAAAATATAATAGATGAAATGAAATGACAACTGAAAAAATGATGTCCAAATTTGACTTTGTTTTAAGATAATATTTTGAAAAATAAAAGGAACTTAAATTTTAAGAATATAATTTGAGTTTGTTTTTGAGATTAAGAATATTATTTGAGATCGTTGCATATAAGTAAAGAGGATGATAGAATAGAAAGAAATGGAGGAAGTTAAATGACAGAGGAAGAATTAATCGGAAAACTTGAAATGATTCAAAGAATGAAATCGGAATCAAATATTCTTGAATTAAAAAGTGCAGAAAAAGGATGCCCACAGCATTTGTATGATTCTTTGTCCAGTTTTTCAAATCAGGATGAGGGCGGAATCATTATTTTTGGAATAGATGAAAAGCAGGATTATAAAGAAGTAGGAGTTTATGACCCGCAGGACATACAAAAAAAGATAAATGAACAATGCCTGCAAATGGAGCCGATTGTCAGGCCGTTATTGACTGTTGCACAAAAAGATGGAAAGGCTTTTGTTTCAGCTGAAATCCCGGGCGTTGATTTGACGGATAGACCAGTGTTTTATAAAGGAAAAGGACGTTTGAAAGGCTCTTATACGCGTGTGGGCGATAGTGATGAACCAATGACAGAATATGAGGTTTATAGTTACGAAGCGTACAGAAAGAAGTACCAAGATGATA
>OIZO01000215.1_pt1 | contig 42852 bp, 30 predicted proteins | sample 1588551 | NCBI WGS metagenome assembly OIZO01 (sample SAMN03283271) | human gut metagenome | biome: human-associated habitat; material: feces | host: Homo sapiens | place: Peru | collected 2012 | reverse complement strand
AGCACCACACAAAGACTGGCGCGGAGATGTTCATGGCTATGCCAAACGAAAAAAGCGGATTAAGCAGTGAAGAGTATTCTTCTATGCTGGCAAAAGCAAAGAAGCATGGTGGGTATTGGAATCGCTTTATGAAGGGCTTCGCGTTCCCGAGTGAAAAGAGCGCGAAAGATTTTCTTGCCGAGACGGGGAATACGGAACAAAAGCCAAGCAGAGGGAATCTCTACCGTCAAGGCGAAGAAGGTCTCCTTCAACAGGATATGGAGCCACAAGCAGACGAGCGTTTCAACAATGAACTTACACGCTATCTGAATGGCGAAATGGATAAGAATGAAATATTACATCTTGGCAGACCGAAGGGCGTAATGCGTGCATTCTTGCCAAACTTGCCTATTGTTATGCGTCAGCGTGTAATAAAGAAAGGTTCAGAGAAGAAGCATGAAGTAGATGTATCTGCCATAATGAATATGCCGCAACACTTATCTTCGCCTATATTCGTGTTCCAACGTAGCGAGGACACAATTGGTGTGCTTACAGATATGAGAGACCGCAATGGCAAAAATGTGTGTGTGGCTATTGAATTGAAGAGACAGATACAGCAGGGTGCGGAATATCTTGAAGTGAATGATGTGCGTTCGTTCCACGGTAGAGAGTTCAAAAACATTGTAGAACCGATTGCAAATAACAAGACATTGAAGTGGGTAGATAAAGAAAAAGGACTCGCTTATCTCTCCTCAGCGTCACAACCGGTTCAGCAGGAAAAAGACAAGAAAGTCCTTAATGATGCGACAAAGGTAGTCAAAGATTTTGTAAATCCCAAAATTTCTGACGAAAATGTGGCAGATGGCGGCATTATGTTCCGCGACGATGATATGGGACTTGAAGAGACCATCACCAAGATAAAGGTTGAGGCAGCCCAAGCCGCGCAGAAGGCCACCGAGAACCTCAACCTTGGCGGCCGAGTAGTCGTGCATGAAAGCGCCGAAGGACTTGAAGGAAAAGAGACCACGGCCAAGGGTTGGTATGATACCCAAACGGGGCAAATCCACGTGGTATTGTCGAACAACGCAGACGCAGCAGACGTCACGCAGACCATCCTACATGAAGCCGTAGCCCATCACGGACTGAGAGAGTTATTTGGCCATAACGTGATGGATGCTTTTCTTGACAGCGTTCTTGCGGCAGCTTCGCAGAAGGTGAAAGACGCTATCAACGAATTGCGTCGCGGAAAAGGATGGAATTTCCGTACCGCCACAGAAGAATATCTTGCAGGGCTTGCAGAGCGCACGGACTTTGAGCGCATGACGGCAGAGGAACGCGGCTTGTTTGCCACCATCCGAAGATTGTTTAATCGTGCACTGGTGTTCTTGGGTTTGAAAAACCATGAGTTGAGCGACAGGGAATTTGCTTATATATTTTGGTGTAGCTATCAGGACTTACAAAGTAACCACCTACTTTGTAAATAATCTTGAATGTCTTTATTTGTTAGCGAACGTGGGAGCAGACACAAACGCATCTGGGAGCAGGCACGAGCGCATCTGGGAGCAGATACGAATGCGTCTAGGACGGTGTTCGCCAAAAGGCATAGGATTTGATATGGGGAGCAATATTTTCAGATCTATAGGCCCCATACGTTATATTTTAAAGGTAGGGAAGAAAGCTATAAATGAAACGGAGCAAAGGGAGAATGCCCTTTTGCTCCGTGAAAAACAGGGTAACTTCTAGATAAGATTTTTCAGTGGACTTACGAAAGCTTGCCGCCGAGCGGTGTGCATCTTGAACGTTCGCACGGGTTGGTCTTCTCCCCCGCTTCAAGCCTTGCAACACGCCGTGGGGAAGGGGGCAGCGGTGTGCTGCTTTTTTTCTGGCTTTTGTGGTTCTCTATTTCTATTCCCCTCAGAAGATGAATCTCCGGCAATCGTTGAAGATGGCGAAGGCCATGAGCGCGAGTAGGAGGATCATGCCCAGCATTTGGGCGCGTTCCATGAATTTCTCGCTCGGCTTGCGCCGCGTGGCAACTTCGTAGAGGAGGAAGAGCACGTGGCCGCCATCGAGGGCGGGGATGGGGAGGATGTTGACGAAGGCGAGCATGAGGGAGATGAAGGCCGTTAGGTGCCAAAATTGCATCCAGTTCCATTGCCCGGGGAAGAGGCTACCAATCGTGCCGAAGCTGCCGATGCTTTGTGCGCCGTCGGCCGTGAAGACGTATTTGAGGTCGCTGACGTATCCGCAGAGGACGTCCCATCCGTGGGCGATGCCGGCGGGGAAGCTCTCAAAGAAGGTGTAGGAGCGCGTGACTGTGGGGTAGTCGGCGAGGGCGTTGTGTGGGTATATCCCCATGAGGTTTTCGGCGTTGAGCGTGAGGCTCAGGGTGTCGGGGCGTGAGGCGTTGGGGTGTTGAACGACGACCGTGACGCGCTTGAGCGCCTGCGCTTTTGCGGTGTCGCCCAGGGCGCGGTTGGCTTCGATGGACGACTGGAGGTCGGAGAGATGGAAGTTGTATTCATTCCACGTGGTGATGCTGTGGCTGCCGATGGCGAGCAGATGGTCGCCGCGGCGTATGCCGGCTTTCTCGGCGGGGCCGCCGCGGAAGACGCTGTCGACGAGGCTGGCGCTGAGGGGGGCGGCGAAGGGCGGTTGTGCCTGCAGCATCTCAAGGAGGTTGAGGTCGCCGGGAAGGGCGATTGTGGTTTCTTTGCCCTGGCGCAGGACGGTGACGCTGCGGGCTTGCGAGAGGTCGCGGAAGAGGTCGGCGCTGAAGCGCGTGAAGCGCTGGCCGTCAGCACGCAGGGGGATGTCGCCGTCGCGGAAGCCGAGCGACTGGGCGCTCTCGTTGAACTTGAAGCCTTGTGACATGCGCTCGATGGGGGTGTAGGTGTCGCCCCAGGTGAAGAGTACCATGGCGTAGATGAAGAAGGCGAGGAGGAAGTTGACCATGACGCCTCCCACCATGATGAGTAGGCGCTGCCAGGCAGGTTTGGCGCGAAACTCCCAGGGCTTGACGGGCTGCTTCATCTGCTCTGTGTCCATCGATTCGTCGATCATGCCGGAGATTTTGACGTAGCCTCCGAGGGGTATCCAGCCGATGTGGTAGTTGGTGCCGCGCCACGAGAAGAGTTTCCAGCTCTTCCAGGGGTCGAAGAAGAGGCAGAATTTCTCTACGCGGACTTTGAAGAGTTTGGCAAAGAGAAAATGGCCTGCTTCATGGAGCACGATGAGGAGGGCGAAACAGAGGATGAGCTGGAGGGCTTTGATGAGGAATATTTCCATTGGTGTGGTGTTTGTGTGGTGTTTTTTTGTGTGTGGTATGTGTGTCCCCCCTGGGAGGAGTGTTCAAAATTGGAATATCAAGATTGGTGGGAGGCTGCGTACTTAAAGCATTTCGGTAGCGAGGTGCCGTGCGTGGGCATCGGTTGAGAAAAGGTCGTCGAGCGTGGGGGCGGCGATGAAGTGGGCTTTCTGCATGGTGTCGGCGATGACGTCGGCAATGCGGGGGAAGGAGATGCGGCCTTCGCGGAAGGCGAGGTTGGCCACTTCGTTGGCGGCATTGAGAACGCAGGGCATGTTGCCGCCCTTGGCTGTTGCCTCATAGGCGAGGCGGAGACAAGGGAAGGCATCAGGGTTTGGTCTCTCGAAATGGAGGGTGCCGAGGCTGAAGAGGTCGAGGCGCTCCGATTTGAGGGGGAGGCGTCGGGGGTGGCTGAAGGCGTATTGGATGGGGAGGCGCATGTCGGCCACGCCGAGCTGGGCTTTGACGGCACCGTCGGTGTATTGCACGGCGGAATGGATGATGCTTTCTGGATGGACCACGATTTCTATTTTCTCGGGGTCGATGCCGAAGAGCCATTTGGCTTCTATCATTTCGAAGCCTTTGTTCATGAGGGTTGCGGAGTCGATGGTTATCTTTGCGCCCATTGCCCAGTTGGGGTGGCAGAGGGCTTGACGGGGCGTGACGGTTTCGAGCTGGCGCTTGGTGTAGGTGCGGAAGGGACCGCCTGAGGCGGTTAGGAGGAGTTTTTCCACTTCCGACTGTTCGTCGCCGACGAGACACTGGAAGATGGCCGAGTGTTCGCTATCGACGGGGAGGATGGCGGCGCGTTTTTCGAGGGCGAGGCGCGTGATGTAGGCACCAGCTACGACGAGGGTTTCTTTGTTGGCCAGAGCGATGGCTTTTCCGGCTTTGATGGCGCGGACCGTTGGGCGGAGGCCAGCAAAGCCGACCATGGCGGTCAGCACCATATTGACTTCCTGGCTCTCAACGATTTCGGCGATGGCGGGCTCTCCGGCATAGACTTTCACGGGGAGGTTGGCAAGGGCATCGGAGACTTGGCGGTATTTGCTTTCATCGGCGATGACGACGCTGTCGGGGATGAATTCGCGTGCCTGACTGATGAGTAGGTCGGCGTTTCGTCCTGCGGTCAAGACGCTGGCTTCGAAGAGGTCGGGGTGTTGGCGTATGACGCTCAGGGCTTGGGTGCCGATGGAGCCTGTTGAGCCAAGGATTGCTATTTTTTTCTTCATTGTGTGTTCGGATGGTGGGGGCGTTGTGGGTGTGCCAGGCGGGGGAGGCAGCGGTGGCGCGTTTTTGTTTCTCCTCCCGTTTATACCAGTCCTTCTGGCAGGGCGAGGGTGATTGTTCGCTGCGTCAGGGAATAGTATTCTATGAAATCTTCATGCAGCGGTAACACCAGTTCGGCGCCATCTGGCGTTTGGAGATAGATGAGGATGTTGTCGGTGGTGTCGTCGACGGTGTCGACGGTGCCGAGGTGGCCGTGGCGTGTGTCGTAGACCTCAAATCCCGTGAAGGCTTTCCATGAGCTGATATGGGCATCGGGCGCGTCTGTTTCGACGTTGAATTTCTTGGGATAGAACACGCTGTGGCCAACGAGACGCTTGGCGGCTTTTTCGTCGTTGATGTCTTCAAATTTGAAAATGGCGGTGTCGTTGTTCTTGAAGCGATATTCTTCCCAGAAGAAGGGCACGAGGATGCCGTTCATGTCAATGACGAGGTAGGGGGCTTCGCCACGGTCGAAGACATCGTCGGTGAAGAGCAGTTCGGTTTCTCCGCAGATGCCCCTGAATTTGCTGATTTTGCCTATGTAGAAGACTTCGTCTTGCCTGATCATTCTTCTCTTCTGATTTTGGCCCCTAATGAGCAGAGGCGTTGTTCGATGTTTTCGTATCCGCGGTCGATTTGCTCGACGTTGTCGATGCGGCTTGTTCCTTCTGCGCTCATGGCGGCGATGAGCAGCGCGATGCCGGCGCGGATGTCGGGGCTCACCATGCGGCAGCCTCTGAGCTTGATTTCGTTGTTGTGTCCGACAACGACGGCGCGGTGTGGGTCGCAGAGGATGATTTGTGCGCCCATGTCGATGAGCTTGTCAACGAAGAAGAGGCGGCTTTCAAACATTTTCTGATGGAAGAGCACGGAGCCGCGTGCCTGTGTGGCCACGACGAGGAGTATGCTGAGGAGGTCGGGGGTGAGTCCTGGCCAGGGGGCGTCGGCCACTGTCATGAAGGAACCGTCGATGAAGCGGTCGATTTGATAGTGGTCGTGGCGCGGAATGTGGATGTCGTCGCCTTTCACTTCGAGGTTGATGCCCAGGCGGGTGAAGGAATAGGGGATGATGCCCAGGTTGCGGACGGAGGTGTCTTTGATGGTGAGTCCGTTGCCCGTCATGGCGGCCATGCCGATGAAGCTGCCCACTTCAATCATGTCGGGGAGAATGGTGTGTGTGGTGCCTCGGAGTTCTTCCACGCCTTCGATGGTGAGGAGGTTGGAGGCGATGCCGCTGATTTTCGCTCCCATGCTGTTGAGCATTTTGCAGAGCTGCTGTATGTAGGGCTCGCAGGCGGCGTTGTAGATGGTGGTTGTTCCGTGTGCCAGCACGGCGGCCATGATGATGTTGGCCGTTCCCGTGATGGAGGCTTCGTCGAGGAGCATGTAGCAGCCTTCGAGCCTACCTTTCGAGAGGATGTTGAAGGTGCCGGCCGCTTCGTCGTATTTGAATTCTGCACCCAGTTTCTGGAGCCCGTAGAAATGCGTGTCGAGGCGGCGGCGACCGATCTTGTCGCCGCCTGGGCGGGAGATGACGGCGTGGCCAAAGCGGGCAACGAGGGGGCCGAGGAGGAGCACACTGCCGCGCAGGCGCGAGCAACGCTCGAGAAATTCCTGGCTCTTGAGATAGTTGATGTCGATGTCTTTGGCGCAGAAGGTGATGTCGCCTTTCTGGTGGCGCACGGTTTTCACGTTCATGTCTTCAAGGAGACGGATGAGGTTGTTGACATCGAGGATGTCGGGTATGTTGGCAACGCGCACTTCTTCGCGGGTGAGGATGGTGGCGCAGATGATTTGCAGCGCTTCGTTTTTGGCACCTTGCGGTTTGATTTCGCCGCTGATGCGATGGCCGCCTTCTATTATAAATGAAGCCATAATGTGTTTGGGTTTAGGGTTATAGGTTAGTTGCTTGAAATTGAAATATTAGATGATGGTAAAAAGCAATTTGAACTTTTTTCCTGAATCGGTGTGTGTCTGTCTGCCTGCTGCGCTCTGGCGGGTTTAGGCCAGGTTGGCGGGCTTGAGTAGGTGGTCAAAATTATTTTTATAATATAGCATTATTTTTACATTTGGGAAAATAATGCTGACCACTTACTTATCTGTTGGGATTGTAATATCTGCCGTTTCTCCGTTGGGGGGCGAAACGCTGGCGCTGGCGGGCGAAAATGCTTTGCTTGGTGTTGCTTAGGGCGTTGAGCGTTTCTTCATACGTGATGGCCTGGTTGGTGTAGTGCTCAATGTCGTGGCAGACTTTTTCGTTTTCGACTTCTTCGCCTTTCCATTCGGTGATGCAACGCTTCATGCGCATGGCTATGTCGGCCAACAGGTGTTCGCGCCCCGGTGTGCCGGCGGGCATTTCCTGGATTTTGTCGAGTGTGTTTTCAATGAGGTGTCCGTATTGCCGGAAGCGTATGGCGTTTCCTGGGTAGGAGAGTTTTTTGGGTGCGGATTTGTCTGCCCGTTCTATTTCAACGGGATATTCGATGTCGAGTTGGTAGTTTGAGATGAAGGCCAAATGGTTCCACAGGACTTCGTAGGCGTTTGGCGATGCCTGCAGCTGCGGGTTGAGGTCGGCCATGACCGTGATGATGTGTTCGGCCATCCGTTGTCTTCTTTGCGGATTGCTTTCGGTCGTGGCGCGGTCGATCATCTCTTGCACCATGCGCCCGTATGCGGGGAATCGCAGTTTTTCTTCTGTTGTGTTGTATTCAAATGCCATGTTGATGATGTGGGGTTTTGCGGTTTTGCTCCTGTGGCCTCTTGTGGGGCTGTTTTCCGCGGATGCGGGGGAGGGGCAAAGAGGGGAAATGGTGTGTGCAGAAACTGGTGCGTTTTTTATCCGTTGAGCAGGTTTCTGCTTTTTCCGGCTACGAATTGCTTCAGATAGAAGGGCTCGTAGTAGGCAACGTCTTCTGTCTCGTTCAGCGCCAGGGCGCGTTCGGCCAAGGGCAGCATGTTTGATGCCTTTGGCACGATTCCTTCTATGAAATGGGCGTTGGGATGCTTGAGCGTGTCGCGGCATTTGTCGGCACCATTGCCGAAAAAGAAAACCGGTTGTTTGTCAAGGATTTCGGCGAAGGAGTTTTCGTTGACGATGACGGCATCTGTTGGCACCACTTCATGGAGGGCACGGTCGTAAATCGCGGTGTAGACTTCCATGCGTCTGGCGTCGATCATCGGGCAGAGCAGCGCGTTGTCGGGGATGTCTTCTCTGTAGAGCAGAATCGGGGTGCAGAGCACTTTGAGCGTGGGGATGCTGATGAGTTTTAAGTCTCTGCCATAGCACAGGCCTTTTGCTGTTGAGACGCCGATGCGTAGGCCCGTATAGGAACCGGGGCCGGCGCTGACTGAGACGGCATCGAGCGGTATGGCGTGGCTGTCGGCAAAAGACACGGCTTCTTCAACGAAGGGCGCGAGGATTTCTGCGTGGCGACGACCGTTGGTATCGATTTCTTCATGTAGGCAGACGCCGTCCTGACTTAATGCAACGGAGCAGACGTCTGTTGATGTTTCTATATGTAAGATGCAAGACATGGTTTTGGTGGGGATATTGAATGACATGGGGAAGGGGGGTACGGGCGTTGTTGTGCCGGGATGGCAATTGCTCGTCAGAGGCCAGCTGTCCCCTTCCCTGTTTGTTTTTGGAATATTTTTTTGCCTTGTTCCGGCGCGCTGGCACTTTGTGACGGATTTCTCCATCTGCTTGAGTGACGGCAAAGGAATCGGTTGGGGCGATTTTGACAGTGCTTGGGGGTTTGCTCTGCAAAATGTTCCTACCAGTTACTCATTACGCAAAGTTAAGAATAAAATTGAGGATTTTCGTGTTTCGGCGGTAATAAAAATGCGGTGGAATCTGTTTTTGTGTTCTTCCGGCAACGATGTTTTTGGGGGTCATCGTCTGGTGGTTCCGGTTTTCACTGCTCGCGCATGGTCTCTTTGCCGCAGATGTCAAGCCAATTGCTATAGAACGTGGCGGCCGTTTTTTGCCATGAGAAGTCGATGCCTTCTTGCGGTTTGTCGTGGTGGTAATAATGGAGTGGGGGAGCGATGGGGAGTCCTTTGGAGAGGTCGCGTTGGTATTCATTGTGCAGCGTTTTGGGCTCGTATTCCAGGTGACCTACAATGAAAATCTGCTGTGTGCCGTCGGCCGAAGTGACGATGCCGACGCCGCTTTCCTCGCTTTCTGCAACGATGTGCAGTGGATGGCGCTCTATGTCTTTTCGTTGGACTTCCGTGTGCCGACTATTGGGCATGGGGAAGTTTTCAGGGAGATGCCTTAATATGGGGGCATCGCCGGCGAGTTTTTTCTGGATGAAGACGCCGAATTTCTTTGCGGGAAGTTGGTGCTTGGGGATGCCGTACAGATGTTGTAAGGCTGCTTGTGCTCCCCAGCAGATATACAGCGTTGAACGGACGTGGGCTTCTGCCCAGTTCATGATGTGGCATAGCTGCGTCCAATATCTGACATTTTCAAAAGGGAGGTGCTCCACTGGTGCGCCTGTCACAATCATACCATCGAAATGCGGGTTTGGGGCGTTTTCGAAGTATTCGAAATCCGTGTAAAACCTTTCCATGTGTTCCGGCGGAGTGGTTTTGTAGGTCTGGTTGGCGATTTTCATCGGGAGCAGTGCGACGGGGCGGTGGTGGCGGCAGATGACGCGCGCGATGTCGAGTTCCGTCACTGCTTTTTGCGGCATGAGGTTCAGAAACAGGATTCGCAGTGTTCCCTGCGGAAATCCAGAGATATTGTTTTTGTCAAAGGTGGCAATGTCTGCGCCTTCCTTGCGGAGAATGTTGATGGCAGGCATGCCTTGTGGGAGAAAGAGCATGGTGGATGGGGGTGTTTGAAGGTTGACAGAGGTGAAGCCTGTGTGTTAGTAATGGTAAGTAGGTATTCAAAATGAGAAGCCATTGCATCAGTGTTCCTGCGTTGGGGCAGGGGAACAGCAATGCAATGGCTTCAGGTTGGTTTTATTTACCAAATGTCGACGCGCTTGTTTTTCGGAATGAACAAGGCGTCTTTCTTCGTGATGTTGAATGCCTTATACCAAGCATCGATATGCGGCAACGCACCGTTGACACGCCAGCGTCCTGGGGAGTGTGGGTCGATTTTGTTGAGCTGACGGAGCATGGCTTCGCGGATGTTTCCACCCCAAACCAGGGCGTAGCTCAAGAAGAAGCGCTGCTCGGGCGTAAAGCCGTCTTTTGTGTCAAGCGGGTTTTCTTTCGTGGCGTTTTGGAATGCCTGGAAAGCGATGTTCAGACCGCCGTGGTCTGCGATGTTCTCGCCCAGGGTGAGTTCGCCGTTTGCATGTAGGCCAGGAAGCACTTCGATTTTGTTGAAGAAATCGGCCATGACCTTGGTGCGTGCTTTGAAGTTCTCTCCGTCGGCTTTGGTCCACCAATTGCGAAGGTTGCCTTCCTTGTCGAATTGGCTGCCCTGATCGTCGAAGCCGTGGGTCATTTCGTGTCCGATGACCACGCCGATGGCTCCATAGTTGCAAGCGTCGTCTGCTTCGGCATTGAAGAATGGAGGTTGCAGGATGCCGGCAGGGAAGCAGATTTCGTTGGTCGTTGGATTGTAGTAGGCGTTGATGGTTTGCGGAGTCATGAGCCATTCCGTCTTGTCGGTCTTTTTGTTGACGCGCTTTTCGATGTAGTAGCGGCTCATAAACTGGGTGGCCTTGGTGAGGTTCTCATAGTATGAGAGTGAATCGTTGATGTTAAGCGCATCGTAGCTCATCCATGTGTCGGGGTATCCGATTTTCACGTAGAAAGCATCTAACTTGTCGTGGGCCTGCTTCTTTGTTGCTTCGCTCATCCACTTTTGCTGGTCGATGCGCTGTCCGAGGGCGATTTGAAGGTTTCTGACAAGTTCGGTCATTCTCTTCTTGGAACTCTCGGGGAAGTATTTTTCAACATACATCTTCCCGACGGCCATGCCCAGGACAGACTCAACGGCGGAAACGCCACGCTTCCAACGCGGACGGTCTTGCTCGGCTCCGCTCATGATGTGTCCGTAGAAGTTGAAGGATTCCTTGCGGAAATCGTCGCTCAACGCGCCAGTGGCATCATCCACCAGTTTGAAATACAGATATGCCTTCAAGTCTTCAATTGCGCTCTCGGCTAAAATTTTTTCAACTTCGTGGATGGGCTCAGGCTGATTAACAGAGATGGATTCAAAGGCAGGGACACCGTTGAGGAGGAAAAGCGTGCTCCAGTCGATGCCTGGATAGTCGGCAAGCAGTTGCTGATAGCTCATTTTGTGGTAGTTGCCTTCAACGTCGCGCAATTTTGTGGCACTGTATGATGCTTTTGCAATGCGCGTTTCGATGTTGAGGACGGCCTCCATTCTCTTTTGGGCTGTCGCTTCGTCGCAGCCCGTCATGAGAAACAGTTTCTTGACGTAGGCCTTATATCCTTCACGCACTTTTTTTGTGGCTTCTTCGTCGCTCAGATAGTAGTCGCGCTCTCCCATGGAAAGGCCGCCCTGATTGACCTGCATAAGGTTCCATTGCGAGTCTTTGAGGTCGGCGTCACAGCCAAAGCCGAAAAATGTTGACACGCCTTCGCTTGAGAGGCGTGCGGCGTGGTATTGCACCGATTTACGATCGGCAATTTTTTCAATCTCTGCCAGTTTTCCCTTGATGGGCGTGTAGCCCTCTCTGTTTCTTCTGACGCTGTCCATGGAAAGGCGATAGAGGCTACCGATTTTCTGCTGGAGAGAGCCTTGGGGATAGGTGTTGTTTGCGAACTGCTCTATCATTTCGCGCAGTTGCTTCTGGTTGTTTTCCTGGAGTTCATCAAACTGGGAATAGCGTGAAAATTCCGGGGTGAGCGGATGTCTTTCAATCCAGCCGCCAGCGGCATACTGATAAAAGTCGGTTCCTGGCTTGACGCTGAGGTCCATATTGGCCTTGTCAATGCCTGTTTGTGCTGTTGTCTGTGCAAAACCTGTTGCAGCGCTGAAGGCCAGGATTTGCAGTAGCATTGTTTTTAAAGTCATATTGTTATTCTGTTTTTTAGTGGGTGGTCAGCATCGAAAAAAATCATTTTGACCACCTGCTTTTAGATTCCAATTACTGATTGAGGGTCTCAACCTCTTCCATTGCTGCTTCCCATTCGTTTTCGGCTTGCTTGAGCTGCTTCTTCACTTCGTCATACCGAGCGAAGAGTTTGGCATCTTGCGCTCCTTCCGGTGTGGACAACATCGTTTCAATTTCCTTGATTTTCTGCTCGAGTTCCAGAACCTGTTTTTCCTTTTCCTCGACGGCTTTTTCTGCCTTTCTCAGCAACTTGGCCTTCTCTTTTCTTGCTTCGTAAGAAAGTTTGTTGTCGGACACTTGCGCCGTTTCAGGCTCTGGCGTATTTTTCTTCTGGGAAGAAGCCGTTAGCTGGATATCGTCGATGTTTTCGATCTGTTTTTTCTCAAGGAAATCGTAGATGCCTCCGATATGCTCTCTGACGTGGCCGCCTCCAAATTCATAGACCTTTGAAACGAGGCCATTCAGGAAGTCGCGGTCATGGCTGACGAGAATCACCGTACCATCGAAGGCCAGGATGGCCTCTTTGAGCACATCTTTCGTGCGCATGTCCAAATGGTTTGTCGGTTCGTCGAGGATGAGCAGGTTGACAGGTTCCAAGAGCAGTTTGATCATTGCCAGACGGCTTCGCTCACCACCAGAAAGCACCTTTACTTTCTTTTCAGACGCTTCTCCGCCGAACATGAAAGCGCCGAGGATGTTTTTGATTTTGAGGCGGATGTCGCCCTTCGCTACGCGGTCAATGGTGTCGAACACGGTTATATCCTCGTCAAGCAACTGGGCTTGGTTTTGGGCATAGTAGCCAATCTCAACATTATGGCCGATTTTGAGATTTCCCGTGAAGGGGATTTCTCCCATGATACATTTCACCAACGTTGACTTTCCTTCGCCGTTTTTTCCAACAAATGCCACTTTCTCACCGCGCTTGATGGTGAGGTCAACATCGTGGAAGACGCAATGGTCGCCATAGTCTTTTCGGACACCGTCGCAAATCACGGGATAGTCGCCGCTTCTTGAGCATGGCGGAAATTTGAGATGGAGCGTGGAATTGTCGACCTCATCAACCTCTATCGGCACGATTTTTTCAAGTTGTTTGATTCTGCTCTGAACTTGTGTTGCCTTCGTAGGTTTGTATCTGAATCGTTCTATAAAGTCCTTGATGTCTGCAATTTCCTTTTGCTGGTTTTCGTAAGCACGGAGTTGTTGCTCTCTTCTCTCAGCACGCAGTTTGACATATTCATCATATTTCACCTTATAGTCGGTGATTCGGCCGCAGGAAATTTCCAATGTGCGGTTGGTGACGTTGTTGATGAATGCGCGGTCGTGGCTGACCAATACCACTGCGCTGCCGCTGCGGGCTAAGAACGATTCCAGCCAACGGATGCTTTCTATGTCCAAATGGTTGGTTGGTTCGTCGAGCAAAAGCACGTCGGGGCGTTGAAGCAAGAGTTTGGCCAGCTCAATGCGCATGCGCCATCCTCCCGAAAATTCTTTTGTCGGGCGGTTGAAGTCGCTCGTTGCAAATCCGAGCCCCTGAAGTGTACGCTCCATTTCCGCGCGATAGTTCATGCCGCCGATGATTTGGAAACGCTCGTTTTCGTGGGTGAACCGTTCAACCAATTCCATGTAGCTTTCGCTTTCGTAGTCCGTACGGTTGAGCAATTCTTCGTTTAGTGTGTCAACTTTTTCTTTCAGTTCCTGAATGTGGCTAAAGGCTTTTTCCGTTTCCTCAATGACCGTGTGGTTGTCTGAAAGCACCATGACCTGAGGCAGATAGCCAATGCTGATGTCGTTCTGCACAGAAACGCTCCCTGAGGTGGGTTGCTGCTGTGCGGCGAGGATTTTTAAAAGTGTTGATTTGCCTGCTCCGTTTTTCCCGACAAGCGCGATGCGGTCTTTCTTGTTTATTACAAAAGACACGTCCTCAAAGAGAGGACGTGTGCCAAATTCAACTTTTAATGATTCAACAGAAATCATATAAGGATGATGATAAATTGGAGGCTAGCCGCCACCTTTTTTTTAAGGGGTAGCTTCTTCATTAAATGAGCAGGCAAGTGCCGGAACTCTTTTCAAAAAAAGTTCTGCCCACCTGCCTTCTTATTGATTAATAGCTGCGGGCCACAATGACACGGCATGTGGCAGGTTTTCCACTGACCATGTCATTTCCCGGATTTTCCTGGCTGAATCCGTAAGGCACGCAGCGGATGGTTGCTTGCGTGTCGGCCTTGATCTGTGCTTCAGTTTCAGGCGTTCCATCCCAAGGACAGAGATAGAAACCGCCGTTTTTGACTCTCTCCTTAAACTCTTCGTAATTGTCGCAAGGGAAGATATTGTCGTTGAGGAATGTCTCAGCCTTCTTAAAGATGTTTTGTTGCATTTCCTCAAGCAGATTTTTTATGTGGTCTTCAATGCCTTCATAAGAAACGGTTTCCTTTTCGAGCGTGTCACGACGCATGATTTCAACGGTACCGTTTTCCAAATCTCGGCCTCCCATGACGACTCTGACAGGAACACCCTTCAATTCGTAGTCGGCAAATTTAAATCCAGGGCGCTTGTTGTCCGCATTGTCGTATTTCACACGAATGCCCATCGCCTGCAAACGGTCTCTCAGACCGCCCAGTTTTTCATCAAGTGCCTGCAATTCGTCTTCTCCCTTATAAATGGGCACAATGACCACCTGTATTGGAGCGACGTGTGGAGGAAGTACCAAACCGTTGTCGTCTGAGTGTGTCATAATCAACGCGCCCATCAAACGGGTGCTGACGCCCCAGCTGGTGGCCCAGGCATAGTCCATCTTGTTGTTTTTGTCAACAAACTGCACGTTGAAAGCGCGGCCGAAGTTCTGACCGAGGAAGTGGCTTGTTCCGCTTTGGAGCGCTTTGCCATCCTGCATCATGGCTTCAATTGTGTATGTGTCAAGTGCGCCTGCAAAACGCTCTGTTGCGCTCTTGACGCCGCGAACTACTGGAATGGCTAAAATGTCTTTTGCAAAATCGGCGTAAACGTCAAGCATCTGTTTTGCACGTGCCTCAGCCTCTTCTTTAGTGGCGTGTGCCGTATGTCCTTCCTGCCACAAAAATTCGCTGGTGCGCAAGAATAAACGGGTGCGCATTTCCCAACGCATCACGTTACACCATTGGTTGCACAACAAGGGAAGGTCTCTCCATGAGTGAATCCATTTGCGATAAGTGTTCCAAATGGTGGTTTCTGACGTCGGGCGAATAATCAGTTCTTCTTCCAGTTTTGCTGCTGGATCAACCACCACGCCGTCACCTTCCGGATTGGCCTTCAAACGATAGTGGGTGACAACGGCGCATTCTTTTGCAAATCCTTCCACATGTTCTGCTTCTTTGGAAAGAAAACTTTTGGGGATGAGGAGAGGGAAATATACGTTTTGAACGCCTGTTGATTTGAATCGCTTGTCTAATTCCTGCTGGATAGTTTCCCAAATCGCATAACCATAAGGTTTAATTACCATGCAGCCGCGAACGTCTGCCTGTTCTGCCAAATCGGCCTTGACAACCAATTCGTTATACCATTTAGAATAGTCTATGCTTCTTTTTGTAAGATTTTTGAGTTCTTTAGCCATATTTGCTTTTATTTATTTGTCGCAAAGTTACGAAAATCGTTGGAAATGACGAACTATTTGTTTCAAATGTTGTCGGTTGTGCCTATTGTTCGTTGCCGATTTCAAGTTGCATTCCCTCGTAGGCAAGCATTGTGTTGGGAAAAATCTCGCGACTTTCCTCCAGCAGGATGTCCTCATTCTCGTAGCGCGACGAGAAATGCCCAATAACAAGTTTACCGCAGTTGGCCAGTTTTGCCATCTGTGCTGCCTGTGCTGCTGTGGAGTGCATTGTTTGGGTGGCGCGGGCGGCGGCAGACGTGGCGAAAGTGGCTTCATGAAACAGCACCGATACGTTTTTAATCAAGGGAGCACGTTCCGGCAGGAAGGCCGTGTCTGAGAGGTAGGCATAACTTCGCGCGGCGCGTGGAGGAGTAACCAGCATGTGGTGGGGAACGACGGTACCATCTGCTTTCGTCCAATCACCTCCCAGTTTGATCCGATTGATTTCGAAGTGGGGGATGCCCAGGTAGTCGATCATGTCGCGCTTGATGTGGGGCAGTGCTGGTTTCTCGCGGAAGATAAATCCGCAGCAGGGCATCCGGTGTCGTAGCGGTATGGTTTCCACCGATATGGTCCTATCTTCATAGATAACGGCCCCTTTCTTTGTGCTGAAGGGATGGAACACGACGTCGAATGCCATGATGCCATTACAGAAAAACTGCAATTGCGGCCTCATAAGTTCTTCCAATTCAGAAGGGGCATACACGTGCAGACTTTTTGTGCGTCCGAGTAGCGAAAAAGTGGAAATCAAGCCGATGAGCCCGAAACAATGGTCGCCGTGAAGATGCGAAATGAAAATATGGTTCAGACGTGAGAAACTCAGATGTGTGGTTCTCAGTTGTTGTTGTGTGCCCTCGCCGCAATCAATCATGAAAAGCTTTTCATGAATATTGAGCACCTGCGATGTCTGGTGGTGGCGCAAGGTGGGTTGTGCGCTGCCGCATCCAAGCACATGTAGATTGAATTTCTCCATAGTGGTGGTCTGTCTGTGGCCTATGCCAGAAATTGAAAACACCTCCGTTTACCCCGCTTGGCAGGCTAAAACGAAGGTGCTATGTTTATTTGAAAATTTCGTGGGAACGGCTTATGTTACGTGCAATTAACTGATAGGGTATATATAGATACGAAGGAGCATCTTCTCTAATTTTCATAATGCAGGCTGCAATATCTTTTTTGTGCATTTGCATACCTTTTGTCAATGCACGCTTGCTTCTGTCCAGTTTCCTAATATGCGATTTTAGTTTGCTGCCATGAATTCATCCAAGAAGCGGATGTCGTTTTCAGAGAACAGTCGTAAATCTTTGACCTGATATTTCAGGTTTGTGATGCGCTCAACGCCCATGCCGAAAGCATATCCCTTGTATTTCTTGCTGTCAATGCCATTGGCTTCAAGCACATTGGGGTCCACCATGCCGCAACCGAGAATTTCCACCCATCCTGTTTGCTTACAGAATGCGCAGCCCTTCCCGCCGCAGATATTGCAGGAAATGTCCATTTCTGCGCTTGGCTCTGTAAACGGGAAGTAAGAGGGGCGAAGACGGATTTTCGTTTCTGCTCCAAACATTTCGCGTGCGAAGGTGAGCAACACTTGCTTCAGGTCGGTAAACGAGACGTCCTTGTCTATATACAGACCTTCAATCTGATGGAAGAAGCAATGGGCGCGTGCCGAGATGGCTTCGTTTCTGTAAACGCGTCCCGGACAAATCACACGGATGGGCGGTTCGGTTGTTTCCATGACACGGCTCTGGATAGAACTGGTGTGGGTGCGAAGGACAATGTCGGGGTGCTGTTCAACGAAGAAAGTGTCCTGCATGTCGCGTGCCGGATGGTCTTCAGGGAAGTTCATGGAAGAAAACACGTGCCAGTCATCTTCGATTTCTGGTCCGTCTGCAAGAGAAAATCCCAAGCGGGAGAAGATGTCAATGATTTCGCTTTTCACGATTGATAGCGGATGGCGTGTCCCCACCTTTATGGGGTAGGGCGTGCGTGTCAGGTCAAGGTCATCGTGGTTGTTGTCTTTAGTGGACAATGCGTGTCTCAATCCGTTGATTTTGTCCTGTAAGGCATTTTTCAGCGTGTTGAGCTTCTGTCCCAATTCGCGTTTCTGGTCGCCTGGTACATCGCGGAAGGCGGTCATCAACTCGTTCATTACGCCCTTTTTGCTGAGGTATTTGATGCGTAATGCTTCTAATTCCTTTTCATCGTTCGCCGTCAAAGTACCGACTTCGGCAAGCAAATCATTGATTTTCTCTATCATGTGTTAATTTCTGATTATCTTTTGGGGGTTGATTTTCGGTTCTCAGATTTCTTCTGGGATACCAGTTTGACTGCAAAGTTACCTATTTTTGTTGTACTTCACAAGGATTTTATTCGATGTTCCTTCGCGTCACGGTGAAATCGCAGACGTGGGGTGTTTCCAATCCTGTTGGGTTGCCTGGTTATTTGTCTTCCTTGAGCGGATTCCATCCCTGTGCCTTCAGTTCGAATTCTTGTCCGTCACGTGAAACGAGTGCGCATCCCAATTCCGCCTTGGTGACGTATCCGATGACTTTAACGTCGTCCATGGATTCAACCAGCTCGTGTTCGGTCAAAGGCACGGTGAAGAGCAGTTCGTAATCGTCCCCTCCGTTTAACGCACATGTCGTTACGTTCATGTTGAATTCTTCGGCAGTGACGGCCGTTTGATAGTCAACAGGAATTCGTTCTTCATATATTCTGCACCCCGTGCCCGACTGTTTGCAGATGTGTCTCAGTTCCGATGAGAGTCCGTCGCTGATGTCCATCATGGCTGTCGGGTGTATGCCTTGATTGCGCATATTCTCAACAATGTCGCGTCGTGCTTCCGGCTTGAGCAACCTTTCCAGGAGATATTCGCGTCCGCTGAAATCAGGTTGAATCGCAGCTTCTTTGTTTTTTGCAACCTGCGATTCAAACACGGCTTTCTCGCGCTCCATCAGTTGCAGTCCCATATAAGCGGCGCCCAGATTTCCGCTCACGCAGATGAGGTCAGTGTCGTGCGCTCCGTTTCTGTATATGATGTCGTCCTCTTGCACTTCTCCGATGCAGGTGATGCTGATGGCCAAGCCCGTCAATGATGATGTTGTGTCGCCACCGACGATGTCTACATTGTGTTTCTTGCAGGCCATGCGTATGCCGGCATACAGGTCGTCGATATCTTCGATGGAGAACCGACGTGAAATGGCCAGATTGACCGTCATTTGTCGGGGCGTGCCGTTCATAGCATAAACGTCGGAGAGATTAACCATGGCGGCTTTATATCCTAGATGCTTGAGCGGGGTGTACACCAGGTCAAAATGGATGCCTTCCATGAGCATGTCGCTCGTGATGAGTGTGCGCAACTTGCTGCCGCCGTTCGAATAGTCGAGCACGGCGCAGTCGTCGCCAACGCCCTTCTTTGTTGAAGCGTTAGAGGAAGCCAGCCCTCTCGTGAGATGTTCAATAAGGCCAAATTCGCCGAGGGTGGATATTTCAGTTCTTGACATGTTTTGATTTGTGTATATGTAGCGCTTTATTAACAATCCTGTTTACGTAATTTAGTAGATGCTGCCGTCGTAATGATTTTCGTTTCGCCAGCATCTTTCATATCGTCTTTTAGAAATAGACACCCAAGCCGATGCTTGCGCCAAACGTGGAGTTTCCTCCGAAGTCGTGCAGGCTCATCTTGTAATACAAGGAAGGTTCCAACGTGATAAACTGGTTGAGGAAAAAAGCGTATCCAACACTGAGCGGTATCATCAAGTCGTTGTTTTTCTTGGTGAAATGGTTGTATTCAGCTCCAGCGCCGAGATAGATGCCACACTGGTCGAAATAGTAGCGTGCGCCAGCACCAATGCGCACATCGTCAAGATTGCGCTTGTGTTCGTAGCCTGCCGTTGCATTCAGCATGAGGCAGTCGGCCACAAAATAGCCCGCATGCGCGTCAAGTCCGAGGCGGAATTTCTCGTTCGAACTGTATGAAAACCCAAATCCAGAGGCTGAAGCGCCAACGTATTTCACACCCCTTTCAAATTGGGCATAGGCTGAGATCATGCTGGTCATGAACACCAGCAGAAGAGATAAAATCTTTTTCATTGTATTTTTCTTTGTTGCGTTTGAAATATTGAAGTCGTCTAAATTTTTCTGACGAAGATTTGAATTGGAGTTTCATCTTTTCTTAATTCAAGCTTCACTTTTTTTGGGGCGTTTTTTTAACCCTTCATCAGTCACGTAGCCCGCTACATTCCTTCTTCAAGGCCCCAAAACGCCTCGAAAATAAAGGCAACTCTTGAATTTCATAAAAGTTCAGACAACTTCATCATGCAAATATATTAAAAACATAGTAGTCCCGTCTTCGTGTCCGCACAAAACGAAAGCCTTTTATATGTTTTTATGATTTTCGCCGCTGAACGGGAAATCATCTAGCGGCTGCACTTCAAAATAACATTCCAGGGTTGCCGTATTTTTACGGCACACACGGCGCGTGCGTGTGGCGTCAGCGTCCACTGCTTTTGATGAGCATACGCAGTTTTTCGTTGAAAGAGGAAGCCCCAGCTAGTTGCTCAATGGTCAGATGCATACGATAATTCCAGTATTGGTTGGGATTAGAGGGCACATTAATTTGTTCCTCTTCATAATATGGGTTGCGCAAGTCGCCGTCAATCGCCATGTAGTCTTGCAGGCTGTTGGCACACAGCATAGAGGGGCATTTCAGGTGTTCGCTGACAACCTGTTCGCAGATTTCCGGTGTGGCATCCTCAGGGGCATCTCCTTCGCGCTTGAGCACCTCGTGGTAGAAAACTTGCGCCTCTTCTCTGTTCTCGTGCCACCACAGTCGGAAGGGCGGCATGTCGTGGGTGGCAATGGTGCTTACAGAGAGGTAAGGGTTCTCCTTCAGGTTGTCAAATCGCACACCGAATTTCTTGGGCATGCGTTGTATTTCCAACGACAATATTTGCAGCCGTTCCAGCACGCCCTTCACAGAGCTGGGCACCATTCCGAGGTCTTCCGCGCATGGCAGCATGGAATCCATGATTTCGTCGCCGCTCGGCACCATGATTTCCTCCATTTTCTCGAGCGCCTTTTGCGCCCAAAATTGGTTGTGGCGCCGGTAGAAAAAATCCTCATAGAGGCCGTTGAACGCCTGTCGGCAATGGTTGTCAAGCGTCTGGAACGCACGCGTTTCATGCCCCATGATGCGCGGGTGATAGCCCACTCCGTCAGGGTCCTTGATAAAGAGCACCTCTGCCGCAATCCCCATCAAGGCTTTCTTTAACTTTTCGTCACAGTCAAGACCCGCAATTTTTCGCTGAGTGTCAACGTGCTCACGCAGTTCGAAAGAATCGTCGGCCGCCTGTATCAAGAAATGGTCGAGATCGGCATGCGGAAACTGCTCCTTCAGCCTTTCTCTTTCTGCTTTTGTCACAAAGGGACGGCAGTAGCGTTCGATGTCAGCATGGAAGCCCCATCCATGGATTTCCTTCTCGCTGAGAGGCAGAGCCGGACGGAAATGCCCCATCAGCCCCTGCACCTGGCATGAAGGAATTTCCCATATACGGAAGAAGCCCAGTACATGGTCAATGCGGTAGGCGTCGAAAAATTGCCCCATGCTCCTCAAACGCTCCTTCCACCATCTGTAACCATCCTTCCCCATGTTTTCCCAGTTATAAGTTGGGAAGCCCCAGTTTTGACCTTCGCGGGCGAAATCATCGGGCGGCGCTCCCGCACTACCGTCAAAGTGAAACAGCTGGCAATCAACGGTGGCAGGCACGCTGTCAGCGCATACCCCGATGGGGATGTCGCCCTTCAGAATCACGCCACATTGTCGCGCCGTGTCGTGCGCTGCCATCATCTGCCTGTGGAGCAAGAATTGCGTGAAGTAAAAAAACGCCAGGTCGTCAGCCCCTGCAAGTCCAATCGCTTGCGCCTTCTCACGGCAATAGCAGGCGTAGGGGATGAGCCATTTCTCGTTGGTGTCGAAAAACGCATGAAACGCGCTTGTCTCCATGATTTCCTCCCCGAAGGCCAGATAAAGTGCTGAGAGAAAATCCATCTTTAGCGCGAAGGCCGCTTCATAGTCAGCTTTCGGAAGTCTGTTAATTCCTTTAGCCTGTTCCTTGTAGGGTGCAAAACCGCTCCAGTCCTTCCATTCCCTCAAGTCGAGATAGACGGGGTGAAGCGCAAAGACAGAGGTGCCGTTGTAGGGATATGAGTCGTGCCAAGTTCCAGATGATGTCGTGTCGTTGATGGGGAGAATCTGAACGCATTTAAATCCCACGCTGGCAGACCATGAGACAAACTGCCTCAGGTCGCCGAAGTCGCCGATACCCTGGCTGCCATCGCTTCTGAGCGAGAAAACGGGAATCACGACACCAGCCCCGCGCCAGGGGGTGCAGGCGATGCGCACGCCGCCGTCGTTAACAACCATTCTTCCCCCTTCCTTTAGAGGCGGCAAAACCCTGTTCTCTCCTGTTTCCCATACGTAGGGGTTCGACGAATCGTCGTTGACAAGCACATATTTATACTCCAGTCCGCGAATGGCGTCTTTCTCCTCCAGCATAGTGCAGAACTCATAAGGCCCAGTTTGAGTGAGACGCTTTGCGCCGCCTTCCTGCCATTCTCCCAGCGTCTTGCTGCTGCCGACAATCCCCCACCAGCAGCCTGCCGGTGGGGGTGTCGTGTGCAGGCAGAGCGTGTTTGCCCCATTAGAGGACCATTGTCGTTTGTTCCCCCCTCCAGCCTTGAACACACATTTTGAAAAAGCCGTGTGGAGAAACACATCGTTAATGTCGTTAGCGGCCCAATGATCGTGGGCGACGATGCGCTTCTCTCTGCCCGTCAGTAGTTTGAAAATCCCCTGCCTCATGGTGCGTACCGTTTTCATATCCTCTTGCCGTGCCACCGTGTAGTGGTATTCCACCAAGGCAAACGGGGCGACCTCGATGCTGCACTCCCAAATCTGTCCGTCGCTGGTGTGCATAATCGTCTGTTGTAGGGTGCTCCCTGCAGTTTTGTGGCATAGGCAGAGAATCTCCCCCCACTGCGTGGCATATTCTATTTTGAATTCTATTTCTGTCATGTCTATTTGGAAGAAAGTGTCTTCTGTAAATGTATGGTTTGTGATTTGAAGCCCGTTTCCACATGCCCGATGCAAGGCAGGGATGTGGAAGTGTCCCACCGGGATGGACTTGCGTGATAAAACGTTTTGTGGGGGATGTCCTCTTCATCCCCCACGCCAGTTTCCACGAGGGGCAACTGCTTCATTTTGCAAACTTACACAAAAAACTGATAATATCGTTGATGTTTATAATAAACATTTTAGGGGGAGGGGCTTGATGAGGGGCGATAATCTTAGAGCAACCACAAAGTAGAAAAAGCTGTGACGCGGAGCATCGCAGCTTTTCCCTTATATATTTGTTTAATCTTGTTGGAGCGCCCCCCTGTACCGGCAAACATTAATTTTCCTTGCAAGGCGATTTGTATGTTTCCAAGGCGTTTGCCATGTAACCAATTAATGGTCGTATTGTTTATGCAGAGGGGATGGTCTGTTTCTCGTCTTTTTATCTTATTTCCCCTGCACCTTGTTTAGCTCCACTGCCATCGCAGCCTGCAATTCCTTTGCGGCGGCTCCGGCGGCAGCAGCGAAGTTTTCTGTGTGGTCTGCATAGATGATGCCGCGTGAGGAATTGACGAGCAGTTCGCACTCCTTCGTCATGCCGTATTTGCAAACATCTTGCAGCGAACCGCCTTGTGCGCCAACGCCCGGGACGAGAAGGAAGTGGTTGGGGACTATTTTACGTATGTCTGCAAAGCGTTCGCCTTGCGTTGCGCCAACCACATACATCATCTGCTCGTTGCTGCCCCATTCCTGCGATGTTTCCAACACTTTCTCAAACAGGCGCTTGCCGCCTTCTTCACGTAGCAACTGGAAATCGTGGGAACCGGCATTGCTTGTCAGGGCAAGTAGGATCACCCATTTTCCTGGGTATTTCAAGAAGGGGACAACGCTGTCGCTGCCCATGTATGGGGCCACCGTCAGCGCGTCGACGTCCATTTCTTCGAAGAAGCATCTGGCATACATGGCTGAGGTGTTCCCGATGTCGCCGCGCTTGGCGTCAGCGATGATGAATTGGTCGGGGTGGTTGGTTCTGATGTATTCGATTGTTTTTTCCAGAGCTTTCCATCCCATCATGCCGTAGCACTCGTAGAAGGCCAAGTTGGGTTTATAGGCAACGCAATGGGGCGCTGTTGCGTCAATGATTGCCTTGTTGAAGGCGAAGATGGGGTCGGGGTCGTTGAGGAGGTGGTTTGGGATTTTCTTCAAATCCGTGTCGAGTCCGACGCAGAGAAAGGATTTCTTTCTGAAGATGTTGTCTACAAGTTGTTTTCTATCCATTGTATGTTTGTTGTTTTTTATTGTTGGGGGATTATCTGTTTTATTTTTGCAGCAGAGCGAATGTGGGTCGTGCGCGTGTCAGTGGCGGCGTAAAAGCTGAGTGGATTTTCAGAAACTATCAGTTTGTCTGCCGTTTTCCAGCATACTCCGTCGTGGCAATCATTTCGGCTACGTTTGGAGGCAGCATGTGGTTGATGGGGCGCCCTGCTTTCAAGCGCTGCCTTATCTCGCTTGAACTGTAGGGCAGGAGAGGGGCGTTGAGCAGGCTGGTTTGCGGCGGCAGAAGATGGGGGTTGATGGGGAAGCCCTGGCGCGGATAGATGATGAGGGAGTGGTGTGTTAGGATTTCCTCGTGGTGTGCCCAACGGTCGAAGCAGGCCCAGTTGTCGGAACCGATGAGTATTGAGAACTGGACTTGGGGGTGGAGACGTGATAGTTCGCGCAGGGTTTTATAGGTGTAGGACGGTTTTTCCAAACGCGTCTCCAGATCGGAGACTTTTATTTTCTCCAGCCCTTCAACTGCTTTCTCACAGAGTTTCAGACGGAGGTCAACTGGCCATAGGTCGTTGGTTGACTTCAACGGATTGTGTGGCGATACCATCAGCCACACTTCATCGGCCATGTCTTCTTTGATGATTTGGCTGGCTAAGGCGATGTGTCCCTTATGGATGGGGCTGAAAGAGCCTCCGTAAATTGTTACGCGCATGTTTCTTCGTGAATGGGAGAGTGGGGGGATTATTCCGCGGCTGTTTCGAGATACTGCCTAATCGCGTTGGCTGCCTCTTCCTGGGCTTTCTGCAACACGTCGTTGACGATGCAGGCATCGAAGTTGGGGGCTTGCGAGAGTTCAAATTCTGCACGGTTGATGCGTTGCTGGATGACTTCCTGCGAGTCGGTGCCGCGATTTTCAAGCCGTTGGCGTAGGGCGTCAATTGAGGGTGGTTTTATGAAAAGGCTGAATGCGCGGCCACCATATATTTTTTTTATGTTTTGCGCGCCGACGACGTCAATGTCGCAGACCACATTATCGCCTTTTGCCAGCTGTTTGTCGACCTCAGTGCGGAGCGTTCCGTAATAGCGGTTTTCATAGACTTCCTCATATTCCAGGAAGTCGCCCTTTGAAATTCGTTGGCGGAAATCTTCTGGCGTGAGAAAAAAATAGTCAACACCATCTACTTCCTTCCCGCGTGGCGGGCGGCTCGTTGCGCTCACAGAAAAGTGCAGATTGAGCCCCAGCGTCATCAGATATGAAATGATGGTGCTTTTTCCTGTTCCGCTGGGTGCGGAAATGATGATTACGCGCCCGTCGGCTTTCTTTGTAACAGTGGTATCTTCCATGATGTGTGTTGATTATAGGGCATTAAGAACCTGTTCTTTGATTTGTTCCAACTCGTCTTTCATTTTTACAACGATGTTCTGCATCTCTGCCTGATTGCTCTTCGAGCCCGTTGTGTTGATTTCCCTTCCCATTTCCTGGGCGATGAATCCTAATTTCTTGCCTTGTCCGTGGCTGGTTTCCATTGTTTCGCGGAAATATTTCAGATGGTTGGCAAGTCTTTGTTTTTCTTCGCTGATGTCGAGTTTTTCAATATAGTAAATGAGCTCTTGTTCCAGGCGGTTTTTGTCGTAGTCCACGCCTTTCAGTTCTTCCAGACGCTCTGTCAGGCGCTGGCGAATTTTTTCAACACGCGATTTCTCAAACGGTTCGATTTCTCCGAGAAGACGCTCAATGTTGTCGATTTTCTCTGAAAATTTCTTTTGCAGGGCCAGTCCTTCTTGCGTGCGGAATTCAACGAGGTGGCCAACTGCTTCGGCGACAGCTTGGGACGCTGCGTTCCATTCTTCCTCTGTTAGGTCTTCAACGACATTGGGCTGCATGGTTTCTGGAAGTTTTATGAGTACTTCCCAGATGCCTTGTTCTGGGAAAGGAATATTGTTGCTTTCAGAAATGGCGCGAATCTGGCGGGTGTAGTCTTTAACTGCTTCTTGGTTGATTGGAAGGAAGGAAGACGCCTGGTCTTTTTCAACCCAGAGATTGAAATCGACTTTTCCTCTTTCAAGTTGCGCGGCGATGAATTTCCTCACCTCCATTTCCTTTTCCCGATAAATGGGGGCGATGCGTGCTGAAAGGTCGAGGTTTTTTGAATTGAGGGATTTTATTTCTGCATGGATTTTCTTTCCGTTGAAATGGATTTCGGCTTTGCCATAGCCGGTCATTGATTGTATCATAAATAGGTATTCAAAAATTATTTTATATTATCAAAGCAGGGAAGGCGCACTTGACAGGGAGGCGCGGGGGCTTGCGGCGAGGCGGAGCGTCTCGGCTTTTTTGCTGAGGTCACTCAATCTTGCTGAGCTTTGCAAATTTAAGCAATAGTTTTTTTATTCCGACTCCTTTTTCAAAATCAATTTGCGCTTTTGCACCATTGCCGCTTCCTTCCACAGAGATGACAGTTCCCATTCCGAAGCGTTCGTGGGCGACTTTGTCTCCCGCTTTCAACGTGGTGGAGCCGTATTCAACGGCAGATGAAAGCATTTCTGGCGGCGTAGTAGAATCGTTTGCCTTGGAGCTTGAGCCTATCTGTTGCAAGATTCTTCCGTTGCTGTAGATTCTTTTCTTGAACCGCTTGTCGTCGGCTGTTTCGCGCGATGACAAGCGGGGCTTCGACTGATGCCGCTCTTCTTGGCAGGTGGTGCCCGACGGAGGATTGTCCCATAAAGATGTACTCTTCGAGAATGCGTTTTTGTTGGGGATGCGGCCTGGCGTGGTGCTGACAGACGCGGCAAATGGGCTTTTGTCTAAGTATTTCTGGTTTATCTCCCGCAGGAAGATGCTTGGCTCTCCAAATTCCATATTGCCGAATCTGAAGCGGCTTTTGGCGTATGTCAGATAGCAGCGGCTTTTGGCGCGTGTGATGGCAACGTAGAAGAGGCGTCTTTCTTCCTCCATTTCCTTAGGATAGAAACGGGCGTTTGAATTGGGGAAGAGGTCGTTTTCAAGCCCAGTCACGAAGACGGCATCAAATTCCAGTCCCTTGGCTGCATGCACCGTCATCAGGGTGATGCGGGGCGAGCCGTCGTCTTTCTGGTCGGCATCCGTCAGTAGGGACACTTTGGAGATATAGTCGGTCAGCGGCACGATTGCGGCGTTGCTGCCTCTCGCTTCATCTTCGTTGGCTTTGATGGCGCCGAGCAATTCCTCGATGTTCTCTTTTTTGCTGATGCCTTCAGCGCTGGTGTCGGCAAGCAAATCGGCGTTGATTCCTGCTGAATACAGAATGTCGGTTGCGAGGCTGGAGCCGTTTTTCCGGTGTAGGTCATTGCGAAATTTTTCGATGAGCGCCAAAAACGCCAAGAGCTTCCCTTGGGTGCTTTTGCTGAGAGACACTTGGAACTTTTGCGGGTTGGCTGCTACATTCCACAGGGTTTCCCCGTTTTCCACCGCTGCCATCTGTATCTTTGACATGGTTGTAGCCCCGATGCCCCTTGCGGGGTAGTTGACAATGCGCTTGAAGGCCTCTTCATCAGAAGGGTTGCATATCAATCTGAAGTAGGCCAGCAGGTCCTTCACCTCTTTCCTCTGATAGAACGACAGCCCCCCATAGATTCTGTATGGCATGCCAGCAGAGCGGAAGGTCTCTTCAAAAGAGCGGCTTTGGGCATTTGTACGGTAGAGAATCGCAATTTCATTGTAGGGAACGTCGTGCACGTTGTGCAGATTTCGTATGACTCCCGCCACCTTGATGCTTTCCTCTTTGTCGCTGTAGGCTTCTATGATTTTCAGAGGTTCTCCGACTTCCGCTTCGCTGTACACTTTTTTGGGAATTTGAACCGCATTGTGTTTGATCAGACTGTCGGCAGCATTGACGATGTTTTGTGTCGAACGGTAGTTGCGCTCCAGTTTAAACAATTTTGCTGTGGGGTATTGCTCCTGAAAGCCCAATATATTGTCGATGCGTGCGCCTCGGAAGGAATAGATGCTCTGTGCGTCGTCTCCGACAACGCAAATTTTCGAAGTGGGGGAGGTTAGTTGCGTGATGATGCGGTGTTGTGCAACATTCGTGTCCTGGTATTCGTCAACAAGGATATATGAGAAACGTTCGCTGTATTTACCTCTCACCTCTGGGTGTTCCTGGAAGAGAAGAAAGGTGTTGAGCAGAAGGTCGTCGAAATCCATAGCTCCTGCTGCGAAGCATCTCTGCATGTAAGTGCGGTAAATCTCCCCTGTTTTCCCGATGCCGTCTCTCTGGTCGCGCTCCCGCACATTTCTGTCATTCAGATATGCGCCTGGCAACACCAGGGCATTTTTAGCTTCTGAAATCCTGCCCGACACAATGTTTGGCTTGTATGTTTTGTCGTCAAGACCCATTTCCCTGACGATGTTCTTGATGAGCGAACGGGAATCAGTTTGGTCGTATATGGTGAAGTCGTGCGGATAGCCGATGACATCCGATTCCAGTCTTAGGATTCTGGCGAAGATGCTATGGAACGTCCCGTTCCATATATTTTGTGCAGATTCAAAACCGACGACATTGGCTATGCGGTCTCTCATCTCGCGTGCGGCCTTATTGGTGAAGGTGAGCGCCAGTATCCGCCAAGGCTCCATGCCTTGCTCGATGAGATATGCGATTTTATAGGTCAATACGCGGGTTTTTCCGGAACCGGCCCCTGCAATGATGAGCGATGGTCCCTCACAATAGGAAACAGCATCCCATTGCGCCGTGTTTAGTTCTTTTTTAATAGCCGACATGCGTAGATGGTAGAGTGTGGAGTTTTAGAAGTGCCGTTTATTTATTGATTTCTTGGTTTCCCGCTTCCTTGGATTTTTTGTCGTGTTCCAACTTTCTTTGGTAGAAGCAGATTTTCTGCTGCAGGTCTTCTATAGATTCCCTCGCAGATGCTGCCGTGGAATCCTCACACGCCGTTCGGAATTGCTCCTCTGCTTCAAAGAGATTGATGGAATCCATCAGCAGGATACCTTCTTCGCGGGCAGAGAGCGCCAATTCGCATTCCTTGCGCAGCAAATTGACTTTTTCTCGCGCTGTTGTAAAATTCTTTTCAGAGAGGGCTTGCCTGGAAAGCATCAGATATGCCTGCCCCTTTTGTTCCATTTTCGTCCGTGCCTCCGACCAGTCTTCGTGCTTGTTCTCCTTGCATGCGAAGCACATCGTCAGAGCACACAAGAGGCCCAACGATAAGTTAAAGTATTTATGTTTTAATCTTGTCATATCTTGCTAATTATTATGTATTTAAGTGGGCGTCTAAATCCTATTTGTTTTCGTTTTTATCGTTGATTGCCAAATAGTCAGCAACAATGAAACTGCTGCCTCCAACGTAGACCAGATCTTCTGGTTTGGCGTTCTTCAAAGCAGCTTCAAGCGCATCTGATACGCAATTGAAAATCCCTCCGTTTAAGCCAAATTTTTCGGCTCTGTCACGTAGCGCTTCTGGCGGCAAGGCCCTTGCCACAGAAGCCCTTGTGAAGTAGTAGTGCAATTTTTGTGGCAAGAACGAGAGTACGCCGTCGATGTCCTTGTCTGCCATAATGCCGAAAATGACATGCACCTGAGGGTAGTTTCCGCTTTGAAGCGCCTTCCCGAGGTATGCCCATCCTCCCGTGTTGTGTCCCGTATCGAGCACAATGTCCGGACGATGACCAGCATATTGCCAGCGCCCCATCAGCCCTGTCAATGAGCTCACCTCTGAAAAAGCCTCGCGAACCAACGCCGTGATTCGTTTTTTATCGTTGTACGACTGCGGCAGCAGTCCTTGTTTCAGCAAGAGCGGAACCACGTGCAGGATGGTGTTCGTGTTTTTGATTTGGCATTCTCCGGCCAGTTGCCCCTCAAATGTGCCGTAACCGACAGTCTCATAAAGGCGCGTATAATTCTCCGTCATCGTGCTGTTGACGACTTCAGGTTTGTCTTCAGCAAAAATAATCTGCGAATTGTTTTCTTTTGCTTTATCAAGAAAAACCTGCCGCGTCTCAGGCAAATCCTCTCCAACGACCACAGGCACCCCTGGCTTGATGATTCCTGCTTTTTCATAGGCGATTTCAGAGAGGGTAGAGCCGAGGAATTGCGTGTGGTCTAAACTGATGTTTGTTATGACAGACAATTTCGGTGTGACGATATTCGTGCAATCCAATCGTCCTCCAAGTCCCACTTCAACAACTGCCACATCCATGTGCTCATCTTTGAAATATTTGAAGGCCAATGCCGTTGTCAATTCGAAGAACGACGGATGCAGCGGTTCGAAAAAGCCTTTCTCGCTTTCAACGAATTGAACAACCGTATCCTCTGGAATCATTTTCCCGTTAATCCGTATGCGTTCTCTGAAATCCAGCAGATGTGGCGAGGTGAACAATCCAACACGCAGACCTGCCAGTTGCAAAATCGCCGCAATAGTGTGCGAGCAAGATCCTTTTCCATTCGTTCCCGCCACGTGAACAATCGGGTAACTCTTGTGAGGATGGCCGAAATGCTCATCAAGGCAAAGCGATGTCTGCAAGCCTGGTTTATACGCTTTGCCACCGATATGTTGAAAAAGCGGTGTAGCTTCAAAGAGATATTGAACAGTTTCTTGATATGTCATTCTTGTATGGAATTTTTTATTGACCGCAAAATCATGCCACCTGTCGTCAGGCATGTATTGTCGACTGGGCGCATTTGATGCAAAATTAATCAAAAATAATGGGTTACAAACGCTGGGCGCTCAAAGAAATACATCTTCGCCAGTATGTCTGCCGATTCGAAGAGACTTAAGCAAGAATTATTAAAATACACATGTATCATTATTATGTTTAAAAGATGGTAAGAAAAACCAAACCGAGCATTTAATATTCGGTAAAAGAAACAAAGTAACTAAATTTGCATATGCATAGTCATCTCTTATAGGTATATGGTGTTAATGATTATTTCGCACAAAGGAAAGTTGCAAAATCATTACTCATTTTTTAATGTTGACTAATACTTTAAAATACAAGGAAACACAAGGACTTGTGTTGATCATCCATCAAAGATTTTTTACGAATTGAAAATCCATTTAGGCCCCTCTGGGTTTAAATGAGATATACACAAAATAAATGTTATACAATGCCACTTTTCACCAAGGAACAATTACTAAATAAGGATATTGAGGAGTTGCGTTCTGTTGCTACGGCATTAGGCACGAAACATAAAGACAGCAATGACAAGGAAGATCTCGTTTACGACATCTTAGACGTTCAGGCTGAAATCAAAAGTGCTGAAATGAATAGAATGGAATCGACGGGCAGAAAGCCGCGCGTTGCCACCAGCAGGAGCAAAACGAGCGCCAGCAAAACTGCCAAGCCGACCTCTGACGCGTCCCCTTCGGACGCAAAGCCGGGCAGAAAAAGGATCGGCACCTCGCGCGTGTCGAAGGAAGAAAATGCAGAGGCGGAAAACGCCCTCATAACTTCTGCTCCTGTTGGGAGCATTCCTGCCTCTGATGTGACAGATCAGCTTGCGCAAACAAAGTCCGCTCAAGATGGAGTGCTGCCAGATGAAAACCATCTTCATGAGCCAGCCTCCTTCGCTGCTGTGTCTGGCAGCGTGTCGGCGGAAAATACGAATGAAGAACGTTTGGCCAGCGACGCCGCTGAAGTCGTGAAAACGGGAAACAGCGTAGAGCCGTCTTCACAAGAGCAAGCGGATGGCGGCACCCGAAAGGACGAGCAGCCCGAATATCTCCAGTCAGATTCCGATGTCCCCGATTTCATCACGGAGCAAATCCAGCAACAAAACCGTCAGAGCGAAGACTCACATACTGACGTCTCTGCGAACAATGCCGATTTGGAGGCGCTGAGAAAAAAATCTGCTGCCGATGATGCAGAATCAGACATCTGGAGAAAGGAAATCTCTTTGGAAGAGCAAAGGTCGGCACAGGTCGTTGCAAACGATTTTATCATATTGCAGGACATTCCGCCCGTTTTCGAAGGCATCAAACCCCACGACAGAGGTTTTGCCGAAGCAAGGGAAAATGCCAGAAATATGGGGTTCCGGAATATTCCGGATTACCGTGGAAACCACGATTTTCATAACGAACAAGAGCCGCGCGGCGTTCAGGGGCTTCTGTCACAGGAACGACAGGATTACGGGGAAAACGACCAATTCGCCCAAGACAACGACGAAGAACTGGCAATCCCGCAAACCCTTGATTCTCGCGGTGTGCTTGAAATCTTGAATGAAGGCTATGGTTTTCTGCGTTCGTCAGACTATAACTATCTGACCTCCCCCGACGACATTTATGTCGCCCCCAATCTGATTTACCAATACGGATTGAAAACAGGAGATGTCATTGAAGGTCTGGTGAAGATTCCGCGTGAAGGAGAGAAATTCTTCACCCTTTTGGAAATTGCACACATCAACGGATTGGCCCCGAAGGACATCCGCGACCGCGTGTCTTTCGAGCACCTCACTCCCCTATTCCCTGAGAAAAAATTCAACCTGTGTAGCGGGAAAAACGACAGCCTCTCGCGCAGAGTCATCGACCTGTTTACGCCTATCGGGAAGGGGCAACGTGCGCTAATCGTTGCGCAGCCAAAGACAGGTAAGACCATGCTTATGAAGGACATCGCCAACGCCATCGCCGAAAACCATCCTGAGACCTATCTTATGATGCTACTGATTGACGAACGTCCGGAAGAAGTCACAGATATGGCCCGCACAGTCAAGGCAGAGGTCATTGCGTCAACGTTCGATGAGCCCGCTTCAAGACATGTGAAAATTGCCAACATCGTCTTGGAGAAAGCAAAGCGAATGGTTGAGTGTGGCCACGACGTGGTCATTTTCCTCGATTCCATCACCCGTCTTGCGCGTGCCTACAACACGGTTGCCCCAGCCTCGGGAAAAGTGCTGACTGGTGGTGTCGATGCAAATGCGTTGCAAAAGCCCAAGCGCTTCTTTGGTGCGGCTCGCAACATAGAAGGTGGCGGTTCGCTGACCATCATCGCGACAGCGTTGATCGACACCAGCTCGAAGATGGATGAAGTCATCTTCGAGGAATTCAAGGGAACAGGCAATATGGAATTGCAGCTCGACCGCTCATTGTCAAACAAGCGAATCTTCCCCGCCGTCAATTTGGTTGTTTCAAGCACGCGTCGTGACGATCTGCTCCAAGACCAGCAGACGCTCAATCGCATGTGGATTTTGCGCAAATACATCGCAGACATGAACGCCATTGAAGCCATGAGCGAGGTGAAGAAGAGAATGGAGACAACGAGAAACAATGAAGAATTTCTCCTGTCGATGAATTCGTGACCTCCCGTCATTTCCCTTATACATATAATAGCAGAAATAAAAGATATAACATACTCTTTATCAACATGGAATTAGCAAGTAAATACAGTTCTGAAAATGTCGAAAGCAAATGGTATAGATATTGGATGGAACACAAGCTGTTCAATTCTAAGCCCGACGGACGAAAACCATATACGGTTGTAATACCTCCTCCCAATGTGACCGGCGTGTTGCACATGGGACACATGCTCAACGAGACAATCCAGGACATCCTCGTCAGACGTGCCCGTATGGAAGGCAAAAACGCCTGCTGGGTGCCTGGCACCGATCATGCCTCAATTGCCACAGAAGCAAAAGTCGTGGCACGCCTGGCGGAGCGCGGCATTAAGAAATCAGACCTCAGCCGTGAAGACTTCCTGAAGCATGCCTGGGATTGGACCGACGAGCACGGCGGCATCATTCTCAAGCAGTTGCGCCGTCTGGGAGCTTCGTGCGACTGGGACCGCACGTCGTTCACCATGGACGAAACCCGCTCAAAAAGCGTCATCAAGGTCTTTGTTGACCTATACCGCAAAGGACTCATCTATCGTGGCGTCCGCATGGTCAACTGGGACCCCAAAGCCAAGACGGCTCTCTCCGACGAAGAAGTGGTTTACAAAGAAGAGCACACGAAGCTCTATTATATGAAATATCGCGTCGCATCCGACGACGGCCTCGGAGCAACAGGCGAAGAAGGCGAAATCATTCATGAAGACGCAGAAGGGCGCTATGCCGTCGTGGCAACGACACGCCCCGAGACCATTATGGGCGACGTCGCGATGTGCATCAATCCCAACGACCCCAAAAACCATTGGCTCAAGGGAAAGAAAGTGATAGTCCCTCTTGTCGGACGCGTCATTCCCGTCATCGAAGACGAATATGTTGACATTGAATTTGGAACAGGATGCCTGAAAGTCACCCCCGCCCATGATGTCAACGACCACATGCTTGGAGAAAAATACAATCTCGAAACCATCGACATCTTCAACGACGACGCAACCATCTCCGAGGCTGCCGGCATGTACGTTGGCCAAGACCGCTTCGATGTCCGCCGCCAGATTGCCAAAGATTTGGAAGCGGCTGGCCTGATGGAGCGCATTGAAGATTACGACAACAAGATCGGCTGCTCGGAGCGCACCGGTGTCCCCATTGAGCCAAAGCTCTCCACGCAGTGGTTCCTGAAGATGCAGCATTTTGCCGACTTGGCGTTGCCGCCGGTTATGAACGACGAAATCAGGTTTTATCCTGTCAAGTATAAAAACACCTACCGCCATTGGCTCGAAAACATCAAAGACTGGTGTATCTCACGTCAGCTCTGGTGGGGCCACCGCATCCCCGCCTACTATCTCCCCTCGGGCGGTTACGTCGTGGCAGAGACAGAACAAGAGGCCTTGGCCCTGGCACGCGAGAAATCAGGCAACCCCGCTCTCCAGCTCTCCGATCTGAAGCAAGATGAAGATGCCCTCGACACGTGGTTCTCATCATGGTTGTGGCCCATCTCTCTCTTCAATGGCATCCTCGATCCCGACAACGAAGAATTCAAATACTATTACCCAACCAGCGTCCTCGTGACCGGCCCCGACATCATCTTCTTCTGGGTAGCACGCATGATCATGGCTGGATATGAATACACGGGCAAATTCCCCTTCAAAGACGTCTACTTCACAGGCATTGTGCGCGACAAACTCGGCCGTAAAATGTCGAAGTCGCTCGGCAACTCCCCCGACCCCCTCGACCTCATCGACAAATATGGTGCCGATGGTGTGAGAATGGGAATGATGCTCTCAGCGCCTGCCGGAAACGACATTCTCTTCGACGAATCCCTCTGCGAACAGGGAAGAAATTTCTGCAACAAAATCTGGAACGCCTTCCGCCTCGTACAGGGATGGACTGTTAGCGAGACACTCCCCCAGAACGATGTCGCCGCCCTCGCCATCAACTGGTTTGGGGCACAGATGCGCAGCAGCGCCGCAGTCATCGCCGACCATTTCTCAAAATATCGCTTGAGCGATGCCCTGATGGAAGTCTACCACCTCTTCTGGGATGAATTTTCGGCATGGTTCCTCGAACTCGTCAAGCCCGCCTACGGCCATGCCATTGATGCCGCCACCTACCAGGCAACGCTTTCCTTCTTCAACGACCTCCTCCATCTCCTCCACCCCTTCATGCCCTTCATCACGGAAGAACTCTGGCAGAACATCTCGGAGCGTCGTGATGGCGAAAGCATCATGACAAGTCCTCAGACCATCCAGGCGCCCCTTGATGCCGACAAACGGCAGATTGAAAAATTCGCCGCCGTCAAGCAAGTCATCACCAACATCCGTGGAATCCGTTCCTCCAAAAACATCTCCCCGAAGGAGCCCCTGGTCTTGCAGGTGATCGGAGAAAACCCCGTTGAAGCCTACAACTGCATCATCTCTAAGCTCGCCAACATCTCCGAAATCGCCGCCGTCACTGTCAAGGGCGAAGGCGCCTCCACCTTCATGGTCGGCACCTCCGAATACGCCCTGCTTCTCGGCAACCTCATCGACGCTGAAGCCGAAATCACCAAGGCGCAGGCCGAACTCAAGCATCTCGAGGGATTCCTCGCTGGCGTCGAGAAGAAACTCGGCAACAAACGTTTCGTTGAAGGCGCCCCCGCAGCCGTCGTGGAGCTCGAGAGAAAGAAAAAGGCAGATGCCGAAACAAAGATTGCCGTTTTGAAAGAAACACTCAAAAGTTTGGGAGCATAATGGCAGACCATCCTAAAATAGAAATCATCTGAATCCATGTCCTTTGGCGAAGGGAAGCAATTTCTTTTGCCAAGGGACATCATTGTTTAACATCCAAAGCCCGCGCCTCGCATCGTCTTTGGAAAAACAGCCATAAAAAACATGAAGAAAACAATTCTACGATTGGCCCTTTGTTGTCTTGGAACGTGCAGCAGCCTCACCGTCCTTGCCGACAGCGTCTATCAGATCCACCCCATCCCCCATCAGCAGCAAGCGGTGGGCGGCACAACCAAAATCCCCGCAGGAAAAATTCAAGTCATCTGTGGAGACCACATCGACAGCTACACCAAGGCCCGTCTGAAAAACATCCTCTCCGAGCACAACCTCATTAGCGACAGCGATGAAATCTTCGTCACAGCCCCCTCAGAGGGCTTCGTCCACATCTTCGTAGGCGTCAACAATTCGGGCGACAAGGCCGACGCAAAAGCCACCGCCTTGAAACTCAGTCGCGATGTCTTTACGTTGCAAAACAAATACGACAAGCACCTCCTCAGCCTGCAAGACGCTGGCGGCCTTGCCGAAATCGTCATCCTGGGCGAAAACACCGATGCCGCCTTCATCGGCATGGCCTCTCTGGAGCAGATTCTCGACTACAACGCCCCAGAAAGCATTCCCTGCGGCATCATCTACGACTATGCCGACCAGAAAAACCGTGGCCTCGTCGAAGGCTACTATGGCGTACCCTATTCCATCGACGTAAAGAAAGACGTCATGAGATTCATGATGCGCCACAAGATGAACTCATATATGTATGGCGCGAAGAGCGACTACTACCACTCCGCCTATTGGAAACAGCCCTATCCCGCCACCATCACCGAGCAGCAGAAAAACCTCGGCTATCTCTCGCAGGACATGGTCAGAGACCTCACGCAGGTGTCACACGAAACCAAGGTCAACTTCATTTGGGCCATCCATCCGGGCAACGACTTCCTCAACAGTTCCACCGTCATCACCGACATCATGAACAAATACAAGCGCATGTACGCCCTCGGCGTGCGCCAGTTTGCCGTGTTCGTTGACGACGTCGCCATCCCCTCCACCCAGGCGCAGTACGACCTCAACGCCGCCCGCGTCACCAGCCTCCAGCAGGCCATTGAAAAAGAGTGGAACAAAAGCGGCGCCGCCCCCGCCGACACCGTCAAGCCCCTCCAGTTCGTTCCCCAGATCTATTGCGGCAGCTTCGCGGGTGGTGGCGAAGAACAGCGTAAAGCCTTCTTCACCGCCCTCAGCAAAACGCCCTCCAACGTCGTCATCTATACCACCGGCTGGGGCGTATGGAGCGTGCCCAATTCCTCCGACGTACAGAGCGTGCGCCAATACTTAGGCCGCGACGTCGCATGGTGGTGGAACTATCCCTGCAACGACAACGATGCCGACAAGCTCTTCACGATGGACATGTACGCCAACTTCCACGACGAAAGCAGAATCTCCAACACCGCAACGGTCGACAAAAGCTTGAAAAACTGCCTCGCCGTCCTCAGCAACCCCATGCAGCAGGGAGAAGTGTCGAAAATCGCCCTCTTCGGCGTCGCCGACTATGCTTGGAACAATGCCGCTTTCAACAACAAGACCAACTGGAACGCCGCCTTCCCCGCCATCATCCGCGACAAAGAGACAGCCGAGGCCTATCAGCTCCTCGCCGCCCATCTGCGCTACTATGACTCAGGCGCCCTCTCCTCCCTCGTCAACGCCTACAAAACTGCCTTCAACAAGCAAGGACAGGCCGACGGTAGCGCCTTGAAAACCACCATGCAAAACATCATCAAGGCCGCAGAGAAAATCGAAGCCCTTGCAAACAGCCAAAACGAAAGCGACCGCCTGCTCCTCGCCGACCTCTCCCCCTGGCTCACAAAGCTCCACAGCATGGCTCGCCAGACACTGACGCTCATCGAAGCCGCAGAAAACGCGGAAGAGTCCGACAAATGGAACGCCTACGCGCAGACCATCAATCCCCTCTCCCGCATTGACACAGACGCCGCCCACCAGGCCCCCCAGCTCGCTGGATCCGTCGGTGCGCAGCTCTCGCTCTCCTCGCGGCAAACCAATCCCTCGCAGGAAACGCTCCGGCCCTTCCTTAGCTATCTCCAGGAGAAATCCCTCGGCAACCTCCTCGGCGCCCCCGTTTCCGCCGTCCCCGTCCTCTTCTCCAACCTTGAGAAAGCCAAAGGAGCCGTGTCGAAAAGCAAAAATAGCATCACCTTCGTCAACAACTGCGTCAACACCCTCCAGCAAGGCCAATACATCGGGCTCAGTCTCCCCCAGCCCGTCAAACTCGAAAGCATAACTGCCGCCGACAGCCTCTTCTCCGCCTTCACCCTCCTCACCTCTGAAAACGGCAGAGACTGGAGCGTCCTCGAGAAAGGCAGCCAGCCCGCCGCCCACGTCAGATACCTCGTCGTTGAAAACGAAAACCCAGAGCCCCGCTCCCTCAAGCTCGCCCGCGCCGTCCTCAAACTGACGCTCCCCGCTCCCACCGCCATCGCCAGCGCAACCATCCCCTCTGGCGACATCTATAGCGGCCACAACGCCACCTTCATGACCGACGGTGACTACACCACCTACACCTGTCTCAACCGCAACCAGAAAACCAACGATGCCTACGTTGTCAAGCTCTCAGCTCCCGTCCCCGTTGGCGACGTCAGAATCTGCATGGGAACAGTGAACGGCGACTACATGACTGTTGGCCGCGTACAGACCTCTCTCGATGGCAAAACCTGGAAAACGCTCCGCGTGAAAGGCACCGCGCAGACCGACTTCCGCATGACGCTCCCTCAGGTCGTCAAATATTCCAGCGAAATGTCCTATTGCGACTTCAGCGGCACGAACGACACTGCGCAATACGTACGCCTCCTTGTCTCCACGGCCAACACCTCCAAGTGGTTGCGCCTCTACGACATTGAAGTCAACAAGGCCACCCACGCTGCCAAGTTCAAGCACCCCGCTGCCGATGCCTCGGGCAACGCCCTCCTCAGCCTGACCGACAAGGCTGGCAACACGGGCATCCCCGCCACCGATACGCCCTCTGGCAACAGCCTCACCTACCATTTCTACGATGCCAGCCCAGCCTCCAGCGTTGTCATTTTCCAGGCTCCCGACGCCCCCGCGCAAAATGCCGTCGTCAGCGCCCAGACAACGAATGGCGAATGGGTCAGCCTCGGCACGCTGACGGGTGGCTACCAGAAAATATCCCTCGCCGCCGCAGGCACCCCCTCTTGCATCCGCATCAGCTGGGAGGGCAACGCCGCCCCCGTCATCTACGAAATCCGTGAAGACCTCACGCAGGGCGACGCCCCCATCGTTTCTGAAATCGGCAGCATCGCCGCCCCCGACGCCCCGCTCACCGTTCACACCACTGAAGCAGGCTCCGTCAGCGTCAGTAGCGCAGAAGGCATCACGTCTTGCCGCGTCTTTACGCCCCTTGGCAAATGTCTCCTCACGCTTCGCGCCAGCGGTGCACAGCAAGTGCAGCTCCCCGCCCTCTCCGCTGGCAATCACAAAGTTCTCATCCTCAACATCGAGACGGCGAAGGGCAACACGGCCAGTTGCAAACTGATGCTCAAATAAGAAAAACCTTCCCCTCCTGTTCCCCTAAAAAGGGAACGGAAGGGGGAGGAAAACAACCCGCAGGGGAAACACCCGTACGGAGCGAAGCCGCACGGGGCACGGGGGACATACCGAGCTCGGAAATGCCCCCATAACCCCACCCCAATAATTGAATGAAAAAGGGGTGTTCTGAATGAAGTCCACCGAAACCGCACACGGGGTCGTAAGACGTATTCAGGACACCCCTTGATTAATTCTTTTCACAAAGGGGAGGATTGAGCGAGACTCATATCGCGTCAGATTCTTCAAAACAATTTCAAATCTTATGGGAAATGCTAACCCAGCAAACACAACCTTTCTGAGGTGGCTCAGCCTGCTCATCATAAGTTTGCTGTCGCGTCCTGCCGATGCGCAAAGCGGCAACGGGGATTATGATACATACATAACGTGGAGCGAATTTGTCACCGAATACCTTGAACAGAATATCGATGAAGACGCTCTCGAAGCAGAGTCCGACCTTCGGCAAGACCTGCAATTCATGGAAGACCTTCATCTCCGTCCTCAAAACATCAACACAGCCGCAAAAGAAGATTTTCTCCGTCTTGCGTTCATGACAGAGGCGCAGGCCGACTCCATTTTGTCCTATAGAAGTCGGAAACGGGAATTTTTCTCATTGGGAGAATTGCAATTCGTCAGTGGTCTGACGCCTGTACAACGGAAATGGCTGTCGCTTTTTTTCTTCGCAGAAAGAATCGACAGCAGACGCACCTACGCTCAGAAAGGGAAAAACAGACACTTATTCATTACCAATCTTGACGTTCCCTTTTACAAGCGAGCTGGAAACAGACAACACACAGAAGAAGAGTATAAGAAAAATCCGAATTGCATGTATTGGGGAAACGCACTTGCCAACACCATTCGCTACCGTTTCTCCCACGGAAAGCAGTTCAGCGCCGGCACCACGTTGCAGAAGGATGCCGGAGAGCCCTTCGCGGGCTGCGGCAATTATCCCTACGACTACGTTTCTGCCTATGCACACCTCATCTCCACAAACGGCAAATGGCAGGCATGGCTGGGCGATTTCAACGTTCGATCAAATCATGGTCTGATCTTTTCAAGTGGCCTTTTTAAAAATATGGCACAAATCAATGGCCTATTTTCGTCAAAACCTCTACAGATCAAACCGCACTCCTCGTGTGACGAAACTAACTTTTTCCGCGGATTGGCCTTAGCTCGGCAAGGCCGTGTCTGGAATGCCGCCGCTTTCTTCTCTCTTAGAAAGCTCGATGCACGGCTTAAAAACGACACGGTCACCTCCTTCAGCAAAACGGGGTTCCACCGCACCCAAACGGAACTCGAACGGAAAAACAACGTGAGAAATCTGACAGCTGCCATGCAACTTGGCTACAATAAAAACCGCTTGAAATTGGCCTTCACATTTGCCTTTGACAACTATGACCATGTTGTTTGGCCAAAGGAACAACCCTATAACCTCTATTTCATGCGTGGCAAATCAGCCTGTGCTTTCAGTTGCGATTACCATATTCGGTCTGCCGACAGGAAATGGATACATTCTGGAGAAACGGCCATCGACCGCAGATTACACGCTGCCATGACCCACACCGTGCGTTACAGTCCTTCCTCCCGCCTTCTTCTGACGGGACAAATCCGCCATTTCAGTCCTCGTTTCATTTCCATACACGGAAACGCCATGCAGGAGGGCAGCCGCATACAAAACGAAACAGGTATAACGCTGGGCATGAACGCGCAACTGCCTTCTTCTTGGGAATTTACTTCCTATGCCGAATATTTCAGATTTCCTCGTGAAACGTTTAGTGCCACAGCAAAAAACTCGCAAGGTTTTGCATTTAGCACGTTGGCGACCTATAGCCCCAGTCCTCGACTGACCTATAAAATACGCTATCGTTACAAAACCAAGCAACGAGACATTCCTCGTCACAAGGGAACGCTCCAATATGCAGAGTTGCACAAACTGACCCTGACAACCATATCCCCTTTTCTCAGCGGAATGACGCTTTGGGTTTCTGGTGATGCTTTGCTTTCTGTTTCGCAAACATCGAAAATGCAATCAGGTTATATGTTGTCATCCCGTTTTTCATGGGAAAAATTAAAACAGCTTTCGCTCGACGCTTTTGCAGCTGTCTTTTCCACGAAAGCCGACAACCGTTTCTATGCCTACGAACCGCAATTAAGCTATGCTGGTGCATTCCCGTCTTTTTTTCATCGCGGTCTTCGTCTTGTTGGTCAATGCCGTTGGAAACCATTTGACTTCATGCAAGTCTCTGCACGTTTCGGCCTCTTGCATTATTTTAATAAAGACAGTATAGCCTCTGGCACCCAACTCATCAACAGTTCAACCAAAAGCGATTTAAACTTGCAGTTGATAATGAGGTTTTGAAGTTTCAATTTGGTTAGATTGAAGGCTACTGACAGGACGAGAACCACCAATGAATCCATTCTCATTGAAATTATAAAAATATATAGGTGTCTGCAGATTTTTGTAATCTTACACAGACACCTATATTATAAGTGAGCATCTCATGCTCCTTTATTGGTAAAGAAAAAATTATGTTAGGTGTTGGCCTTGGCATAAACTTAAATTGGTCATTAGAAAATGACAAGAAGCTTTTTCTAATGACCGATTTGGGCTTAATCTGGATTGCATCGTACACAGTAGCAGTTTTATGACTTCCATCTTCGCTGACAATTCCCAGATGATGCATATCATCTTCATTGTTTTTATATTTAGTCATAATACTGGCCCATATGTAAGACAGAATTGATCAAAGTGGAACGTTTTCTAGAACTTTTGTTCCTGTTCTTCGGTATGCAATTCTCCCGAATGGCCGCTTTCCCTTTTTATTTTAGGGAGGGCCGCTTTAAGTTGTTCGATGGTTATCTCCGGCTGGTCAGAAACGCAAGGGTGTACTATTCTGATATCAACATAGTATCGCTTTTCAGCTGAGCCAATCCAATCATCACGTTCGTAGGTATCTGATAGAAACAGTCCATGATAGACCACACCATAAGGCAACTGTTAAAAACGGACTATTGGCAAAGAAAGTTGCAAAATTATTTTTAACTTTGGATTAAACTCAATATATTTGCGTCAAAATCAATTTGTAGTTATGGCAGATATCAATAGATTGAAAGTTGTTCTTGTAGAACAGAAGAAAACAAGCAAATGGTTGGCTGAAACTTTAGGTAAAGATCCTGCGACAGTTTCAAAATGGTGTACTAACACATCACAACCAAGTATAGAGACCTTTCTTGAAATTGCAAGGTTATTAAATGTTGATATTAAAGACCTACTTGTTTTGTCTGATGTAAACAAACAGTTTGAACAGTGAGTGGCATATGATTCTACAGAACCCTTATAGGCTTTTAGGAGTGTTTGCAAATGATCCTCTTAGAGTGAGAATAGCAAACACAGCTAAGATACGTGCCTTTTCCAAGATTGGAAAAGAAATTTCATTTGAAACAGATGCAGATGGGTTATTAACGCGAGTTCGAGATAATATTCTAAAAAGTAAAGAACAGAAAAACATCCAACCTACAAAGGGTGGCCATAAAATGGTCACCTGTCAAAATTATGTAAGT
>OIZO01000214.1_pt1 | contig 42876 bp, 47 predicted proteins | sample 1588551 | NCBI WGS metagenome assembly OIZO01 (sample SAMN03283271) | human gut metagenome | biome: human-associated habitat; material: feces | host: Homo sapiens | place: Peru | collected 2012 | reverse complement strand
AGTTTCCTATAATATAAAAAAAGAAGCTAGTAGCTTCTTTCTAGTAGCTTCTTTAAAATAATACTTCTATTGGTTATATTTTTCTTTATAAAACTCCCACGTTACTCCATTATCATTTGAAGTAAATTCATAATATGTTCTTTCAGGACTTTTGCTATGATTTAAAGTATATATTACTACTTTTAACTTTCCATCCTCAATATATGGAACTCCTTTTACAATTAAATTTTTTTCTTCTATATTATCTGAATGTATAATATTAGCCTCATTAAATGTTTTTCCTCCATCAGTAGTAACTAAAAATCCTTTGTTTTCTCCTCCTGTTCCTGCAAGTCCTGGGTCATTAATAAATCCTGTGTTTTCATTTATAAACATAAATTCTGCTCCATTATGTATTGTAATACCTTCTTTTGTTTGACTTATATATGTTTTTCCTCCATCTGTTGATTTTTCTATATCTATTACTGACCTTTGTGCTAGTATTTCTCCTAAATTTTTCACTCTAATAATAGTATTTTTATTTATTTCTTTTTTATATAAAATATTATACTTATTACTATTTAATATAGTTTTATTTTTTTCTTTTTGTTTTTCTATTTCTATTTCTTTATTTAATTCTTGTATATTAATTTTTCTTTTTTGCAATTTATATTTTGAGATATTAAATTCTTGCCAGCTTAAGTCTTTAGTATTACTTGCTATATTTAATAAAATATTTAAAATGTCTACTTTTTCTTCTCCAGTTATTTCTTCTTTTCTTAACCTCTCTTCTAAAATTTCGTAGCTATCTTCACTAACAATATTAGATATATATTTGTAATCTATTGGACGTATATTATTTCTACTAATATTTTTACTTACAATAACCTTTTCTATATTTATATAATTAGCTATACAATAAATAGAAATTCCTACTATGAAACACCATTTTATAAAATCAATTTTTTTATTAAATATATATGCTATTATTGGAACCAATGCAATTATTTCTGTAATTAATGCTATATAAACAAAAGTCCTTAAATATGTTAATCCAAATTCTGTTTCATACATATACATCCTATATATTGCTGATACTGCTATTATAATAGTAAACAATACAAGTAACAAGTTTAATATTCTTATTATCTTTTTTTCTTTTTTATAATATCTATTAGATATTAATATAAGTCCAAAGTTTATAAATGAGACAAACATAAGTTGAAAGAATCCTGTTCTTGCATAAGTTGCATAATCAAATGAATTACTTATATTTATTTTTGCAAACAAAGATTGTAGTTGAATAAAGCAAAATACCAAGTACACTATATTTAATATTATTAAAAGTAACTTTATTGTAAAATTATATTTTCCACTACTTTCCTTTATTTTTCTTTCTTCTTTTTTATTTTTCTTTTGAATACTTAAAAATAAACTTAGAAATAATAAATATATAATAATTATAATTGCTATTCTTAATATAATATTAAATGTAGTTCCAATATTTATATTTTTCAACAGATTTCCTATACCAGAAAATAAATTTGCAAAAATCATATCTGCTGATGATAATAAAATCAAAACAATTCCTACAACAACAAATACTATTAGTAATGATATTGCTACTCTTTTTAAATTTTCTTTATTTATATTTTCATTTTTGGTTATTATTTTTCTTGATGTTCTCTTAGTAAGTTTGATTCCTTCTTTATATTCTTTAATTGTATTCATTGCTAATTCAAAAGTTTTATATAAGTAATTTTTCAAATAATCTTTCTCATTTGTTAAAATTACATACATAATTAAATTAGTTACTAAAATCACAAAAATATTTGCAATATAAAACGTAGTATTTGCAAAAATGAAATATGTACTACTTAACAGAACTATTGGTATCATAAGTAATATTCCATTCTTATTTTGTATTTTATTTTTCTTATTAAGTATGTAATATATAATTCCATTACATATTATTTCAAATAGTACCATTGAAATGCCTATTTCTTTACCATAAAATAAAATGGATTGAACTATTGATAATATAATACTTCCTAAAATCTCCATATTAATATTTCTCCTTTATTTTTCATAATCTAATATATCTCCTGGCTTACAATCTAAGACTTCACAAATCTTTTCTAATGTTGAAAATCTTATTGCTTTTGCTTTATTTGTTTTTAATATTGAAAGATTCGCAGGAGTTATTCCAACCTTTTCAGCAAGTTCTCCAGATGTCATTTTTCTTTTTGCTAACATTACATCTACATTAACAATAATTGGCATTTTCTTTTTCCTCCTATCTATATTGTAAAATCATTTTCTTCTTTATATTGAATAGCTTTTTTATATATTTCGTTAAGTATTTTTATTCCTACACCAGAAACAGCAAATATAATCATTAACATTATTGAAATAGCGAATATATAGTGTATAAATTCTCCTGTTAAATTTTTCATTATTGAAAATATAAATATTGCTATAACTAAATATAAAGCACTTATTGCGAAGCAACTACAACTAACTATATTTAAACTTTTTACATTATCTTCGCAGAATAATATATCTTTTTTTAAGTTCTTAAAAATTTTGATAAATTGATAAATAATAAATAATGCTATTATTCCTGTACTTATAATCATAATAAAGAATACTAAATCAGATACATTGTTTTGTATATCTTCTCCCATAGTAATATGATTTACTATTTTTATTATTATGCTTAATACTACTATATCAACAATACTTATTGTAGTAAAAAGTATGTTAAGTCCTACTATAACCTTTGATGATAAACTTTTTTCTCCTAAAATTTTCATTATTAAATTCCTCCTTCATTTTGCATAAGTATATATTATATATTTATGTTTGTCAATATTTTTTTATTGTTTTTCGATAATTGTATTTTATAAAAAGAATAGCCTTTTTGACTATTCTCTTCTTAAATCAAACTTGTTTTTTATATAATTATACTCAAAAGAAGCTGAAACATTAAATTCAGCTTCTTCTAAGTCAGGATTTATGTGTGTTATTTAGAGTTCAAGTTTTTTGAAAGTACCGCCTATCTCTCTTTCAATGCCTTCCTTGTTTTCTTCCAGGTTATGAATAAATTCTTCAACGGTAAGGCTCATGTTTTTAATAAGCTCATCATATAGCCTCTCTGAAAAATAATCCATTTCCTTTTTAAACACTTCAATTCTGGAAGTAATATCTGCCACCGTGGATTCATCCATAGGAATCTCTGTAAGAATAATTTTAGATCTTCCCATATCATGGGCAGTATGATGATCATAAGCAGCCCAGCTACCAATAATTTCTTTACCAGTGGAGATTCCAAAGAAACTGCACGGATCAAATCCATGGTTAGAAAATTTGATGAGAGAAGTTCCGTTGTATTCTACTAAGGTTCCGGAAATTAAGCGGTCAAAATTAGTTGTGGCAGAATTGTCAACAACAATGCCTTCAAAAGTTAAATCTTCCCGCAATAATACTGTCCCTCTCCAGGATTTCTCTTCGCCAAAGTCGAAGTTGTTGCCATACTGATAATAACCAGTTACTGCCAATAGTTTAATAATCTGCATATCATTGCTCCTTTCTATAATATAAGAAAAAATTTTTTCAGACATATTTTCCTGACTAAATATGCTAAAAAATACAACTAAAGGTTCATTAACCTTACTTTAACAATAATAATATATCATACTTTTATGTTAATTTCAATAATTATTTCTGTATTCTATTTTTGTAACTACTTTATAGAATTCTTTTTAATTAATTTATACAAATAAATGCTAATTAATATTTCGATAATTGATAATCCAACTAATATAGATATTACTACAATCATTGGGTTATCAACTAAAATTGCTGTAAAACTTAAACTCATAATTGTTCTTATAATTTTCCTTGATAAATCTAGTGTAGTAAGTAATGATTGTTGTTGTTCTTTCTCTACATTTTTCAATGCTAAATCTTGTATATAAACTTTAAAAGGATCTCTTATAAATAAAATTATAATATATCCTAAACTCATAATTAAGACTTTTAAAACAATTGAGTATGTTATTAAAGATCCTACTACCATTAAGCAAAGAGATAAGCATAATAAGAATGGTAATAAAAATCCTACTTTATCTTCATATTTTTTATGTATTTTATTAAATGAAATATTTGAAATTACTCTCACTATTCTTGATATACACAATATTACACCTATTATTAGTGCGGTCTTTTCTACATTAAAATTCTTTAACAATTCTTGTTGTATAAATAATTTACCATTAGATTGTCCAGAATTTACTGTAGGATAAAATAAACCATAGGATATTATTATAAACAATACAATTTTTGAGTAACTTATTTTTTGAGAATTGTCTTTATTTTTTTCATAATTTGTAACCTTAACACAATCATTATTTGAATAATCAACCATATAAAAAGATAAAATAAAACAAATTAAACAGGAAATAATACAACCTATCATTGGTAAATAATTATTTATATTAAACATAATACTAGCAACAAATGATATTATCATTGTAACTACAGCATATATGGTATTAGCATTTGTTCTATATTTTATATATTCATTTGTTTTGCCTTGAAGCTCTAAATTATTTCTTAAAACTGCATTTATCATATTTTGGAAAGTGAATGCTATTTCATAACATATTTTTCCTATAACTATTACAATATAATTTGTACCAAATGTTAGTAAAATACTCGATAGCAACAAAAACATTGAACTAAGCCTAACTGATTTTGTGTTACCAATTTTTTTAATTATATTAAGCAAAGGCACTTGTAATAAAATACAAGCTATTAATGATATAGATGTTAAAGAAACTATTTGTGATGCAGTAAACTTTTTTACTACTGTTAAAAATAATGTATCAATTGCTACCCAGAATAATAGATCGCTAGATAATCCTGCAAACCAAGGAAATAATTTATTAAATCTTTTTAAATTTTTCTTCTCTTCTTCGTTCATTTCTTCTTCCTTTATTTTTTTATTAACTGTCATTTTATCTATGTCATATTCATACAATTTTTCCACTAATATTTTTTTATACTTTTGCATACATTTTTCTTTTTTGCTCATATTTTATCTTCATTATTTTATTTCTTTTTTGTAAAATTGATTTTCTTAAATCTTCAATTTGAGAATTATATAGTTTTCTTAATTTTTCTCTTTCTTCTACAGATAAATCCTTTTCAGATATTCTTTTTTCTCTTACTAATTTTTGTAATCGTACTAATTTTTGTTCTTCTGTTTCTTCAATTTTTATATTTTCAGTAAAATTTGAATTTTTAGTTTTTTCTTGATTTTCAACTATATTATCTGTATTTTCTATAGTTTGTCGTCCAAATAAATTTTTAAAAAAGTTTTTTATTTTAGTAAATATACTTTCATTTACTGGTGTTAAACTATGATTTGACATTTGTTTTCCTCCTAATCATTAAAATCTATTCCATCATCTTCTATTTCTGGTTGCTTTGTTTTTTCATAGCGTTTTAATAGTTCTGTAGTTTTTTCATCTATTGCTTCAAGAATATATTTTTTCCCATCTAATTCTTCTAGTGATGGCTCTATTACTTTTTCACCATGTAATTGTTTTTGATATGAAATAAAAGAATCTCTTATACCTTCAATTTTTCTTAAATTCCAATCACATTCTCCAGTATCTTTCATAAATAAAATCTCACTATTAAATTTATTGATTTGTTTTTGGATTGCTTCAGGTGTTGCATATTTTATCTTTGCTTGGTCTAATAGTTCATCTACAGAATATATTAAGCCCTCTGATACATTAACATGTGCTATATCTGTTGATAAATTAAATCCCAATCCAAACATACTAGGTGATTTTCTAAAACCTATTTGTTTCGCAATATCTCTCATAGGTCCGTTTTCAAAGTCTATTAAAAATGCTGAATTTGTTAAATTTTGATAATTAGATGCAAAGTATTTTGAAAAAACATCTGCTAATATTAGCTTTCTATTATTTCTAAAACTAAATTCATCTATATCTCCATGTTCTTCCATATATTCTGCATAAGCTTTGCCTAATGCAACTATAAATTCTTGTTGTTCTTTTGATATATTTTCACTTTCTTGTCCTTTTTCTTTTGCTTTGTTACCTTGTTCTCTATCATATTCATCTATTTCATCTTTTTCTGAATATAATTTATCTAAATCAGAAGGTACAGAACTTGTGTCAGGCCATCCGAAATCATTTGGATGTTCTTTTTTATATTCTTCCCAAATTCTATCATATTCTTCTCTAGCGTATTTCATATTTTTTCTTCTTAACCATTGCTCTTTATCTAAACTATTTTTATGTTCTTCATCAAATGCTTTTAAATCTTTCCATCCATACTTTTCTTCAATTTCGCCTAATTGCTCTCTAAACTTGCTAGATTTAGCAGCTTCTTGTATTTGCTTAATTTCTTTAATAATAATTTGTTTTCTTTGTGTTTTTTCTTTTTCTGGCAATCCTAGAGCTTCTAATTCACTTATCTTAGTTGAATAATTTTCAATTAATTGCCCAGCTTTTAATTCAAGTGCTTTTTTTTCTTCTAAAATTCTTTGTGTTTCTTCTTGTTTTTTTATTAATGGTTCTCTTTCTATAGCTAGTGCTTCCATTTCAGTTTGATATTCCTTCTCAAATCCATCTTTCACTTCCTGTGGTATTTTAGATTCTTCTCTCATTATTTTTGCATTTACAGACGTCAATAATTTTTGTTTATAATCATCGGTAATATATAATATTCTAGATTCTCCATAATCACTACTTACAGTTGCACATTTTCCACTTTCCATTCTTACTTGAGTTTTAATTGGAAATACATCATATATAGGAAGCCCAGAATCAAAATTGCTCATATCCATACTATAAAATGCTGATAATAATTCTTGGCAAGGATCATAATCAATACTTAAACAACAATCCCATCCTCCTAATTTATGATCAATAGACTCGCCTAATTTTTTTGCAAACTTCTCTTCGTTTTCTGGTGTAAGATTAGGATATTTATGCTTTACACATCCTAAGAAATAATCTATAACTGATTGTTTTATATTTTTATTTACTTCATTTTCAGCTTTTTTCTCTCCAATAGAAGATTGCTTTTTACCTTTTTCTTTGAGACCACTATTTAGGTCATATCCTAATATTAATAATAATTCTCTAGTTCTTTGCTCACCTTCTTTTTCATATAGCTTAATTAATTGTTCCTTTCCTCCTAATTGTTTTATATCGTTTTTACTCATATTATCAAATAAATCTGGAAGAACTGCTTTTTCTTCTTTTTCTTTTGGTGGCAATTTTTCTTTTATTTTAGAAAGATATTCTTTTGTTGATTCAAGTGATTTGAATTTTGCTTTTACATCATTAAAATATGTAAATGCTTCTTCATTTATTTTTCCATTTTCTTCTATAACTTCATCTCTACTTATATTCATTATTTCATTCATAAAATCTTGAATAATCGGTAACATCTCTTCATCATCGCCCATTTCTTTGGCAATCCATTCTATATATGTATCTAAAGTGTCAGTATATCCACCTTCTAAAGTTTCTTTTCTAGCCTTCTCTGGATATGCTAATTCGTAAATAAAAGCACCTTTCATTCCATGCCTATCACTTTTGTATCTATCACAATCAGTAAACTCACATTCCATAGTAACTTTACCATTTTCTTTTTTATATGTTTGTTCTTCCCATTCGCAATAATCATATTCAGTTTTTCCACCTTTGCTTATAACTTCACGAATAGGATGTGTTTCTCCATCTATTAATACATGGATTTGATCTCCATCTTCTAAATAAGATAATATTTTTTCAATATCCATATCAGCACTATACCAACTTAATCTTTTTATAGCCTCTAATTCATTTTTACCATTACTTATTTCAAATCTTTTTTTAAAATTAGCTATTACTAATTTTGCTGTATTTACAAATTTTTCATTGTTTTTTCCTGTGTATTCTAAATTCCATGTTCCATACCAGCTATTATTCACTATAAGCATTCTTTGCATTATAAACCTCCTTAATCAATAATTATTATTTTATGTAAAAAATATCATTGTTCTTTACTTTTTACAATGGATATACTAGAAATGTTACAAAAATTTAATATTTTTGTAACATTTCTTCTCCTATATTTTTATATTTTCTATCCACTCTAATATAAAATCAAATACCTCTTTTCTATTAACCTCATTAAGCATTTCATGCCTTCCATTTTCAAATAATTTAAAAGTAATATTCTCTACTCCCGCTTCTTTAAGCATATCATAAACTCTTTTTACTCCTTTGCCGTTTGCTCCAACAGGGTCTTTATCACCAGAAAATATTAGTATCGGAATATTAGGAGTATTTTTAATTTTATCTTTTCTGTTTAGGTATATGCTTCCTTTAAATAAAGCTATATAACTATCTACTGTAAACTTTCTATTTGGCTTTGCAACCTTCATGTACTCATCTACTTTAGTTTCATCACTTGTAGTCCAATCTGCTTCAGTTCTTGTAGGTTTAAAATTGTTATTAAAAGACCCTGTGACTAATCTTTCTAAAAGCTTGCTCTTGTAATCTCCGCCTTTAAACATCTTTATAATAGAAGCAAGTAAAATTCCTAAATGTAAGCCATATTTTTGACCACTAGTACCAGTTATAATAGCACCTGATAAATTGTCATTATATATTGTTAAATATGTTCTAGTAAGTAAAGAACCCATACTATGTCCCATTACTATATATGGAATATTAGGGTATTCTTTAGCTACCTTATTTTGTAAAATGTGAATATCTTCAGCTAATCTAAACCATGCGTCTTTACATCCAAAATTTCCAAGTTCACTATCATCTTTAACGCTATTTCCATGTCCTATATGATCATGCCCAACTACCATATATCCTTTAGATGCTAAAAACAATGCAAATTCATCATATCTTCCTATAAATTCTTCCATTCCATGTACTAATTGAACGATACCTTTATAATTTTTAAGATTTTCATCATACCACTTCTTAGCATAAATTTCTTTTCCTGTACTAGATTTAAATTTAAATTCTTCTATCATACTAAAATCTCCTTTACATATTTATCTTATATACGAATTATAATATATGTATTCTTATTATACAATAGTAGAAATATTAATTTCTTTGTGGTACAATATCTCATGTAGAAAGGATTGATTTTATGAATAAATATATGGAAATTGCAAAAAATGAAGCTGAAAATGGAAGCGGTAAAAATGATGGCGGTCCATTTGGTGCTGTAATTACAGATAAGGAAGGAAATATTATTGCAACTGGTCATAACCAAGTATTAAAAAATAATGACCCAACAGCTCATGCTGAAGTAATGGCTATTCGTAACGCTTGTGAGAAACTACATACTTATGATTTGTCAAATTATAGATTATATACATCATGTGAACCATGCCCTATGTGTTTATCTGCAATTATCTGGGCTAATATAAAAGAAATATACTATGCATGTACGCGTGAGGATGCCGCAAAAATCGGTTTTCGTGATGATTTAATATACGAATACCTTAAAGGAAATAAAAATGATTTAATAACTTTAAAGCAAATTGATAGAGATGAATGCATATCTACTTTTGAAAAATATAAAAAAGACGGAAAAGTGATTTATTAAAATTAAATTACTCCAAAAGGGCTAGGGTATTCTTGGGGCAAACTTGAAAAGATTAGATGAGGTAAATTATGAATTTAGAATATATTGTAACTTCAAATGATACAAATAAATGTGTAAAAGATATTTTACTTACTAAATTTAATATTTCTCATAGACTTCTTGTAACATTAAAAAGAGAAAATTGTATTTTTTTTAATGATAGTGTTACAAATGTCTCACATAAATTAACTGAGAATGATAAAGTTTCAGTTTCTTTTTCGTACAAAGAAGATAATTCAAATATTGTTAAAACTAAAATGCCCTTAGACATTGTGTATGAAGATGAAGCTTACATAGTTATAAATAAACCTTATGGAATTCCTGTTCATCCTTCTATTCTTCATTATGAAGATAGTTTATCTAATGGTGTTTGCTATTATTTTGATGAAATTGGATTGCAAAAGAAAATTAGACCTGTTAATAGAATTGATAAAGATACTTCTGGTTTAGTTGTTTTTGCTAAAAATGAATATATACAAGAATGCTTAATTAAACAAATGAAAGATGGTATATTTAAAAAGGAATATATTTCTATTGTAGAAGGACATTTTTCTTGCAAGAATCGGAACTATAAATGCTCCTATTGCTAGGAAAGAAACTAGTATTATTGAGAGATGTATTGCAAACAATGGACAAGAGTCTATTACTCATTATGAAGTTTTAGAAGAAAAGAATTTAGAAAGCTTACCTATTTCTATTGTTAAATGTACTTTAGAAACTGGCAGAACTCATCAAATTAGAGTTCATATGGCACATATAGGTCATCCTCTTTTAGGTGATGATTTATATGGTGGAAATACTGATTTTATAAAGAGACAAGCACTTCACTCATACAAAATAAGTTTTATCCATCCAATTACAAATAAAGATGTAACTTACATTGCGAATATTCCAGATGATTTGCTATCTTTATAGAAAAACGAGTCTAAGATTTTCTATCAAATGCAAATTTTAAGAAAATCTAAGGCTCGTCATATTTATATAGTACAGAAAGTCCTCCTACCAGGAGGACCTTCCTACTATATAAAAGAAAACACTTGGCTTAAAACCAAGTGTTTTTCATATATTATAAGTAAATCTATAAGCCGGGTTCTGTCGTGAATAGTCATTTATCTACTCTACATATCACTATGTAGCTCAAAGCCACCAGATTAAGAAGATGACGAGCAGTCTTAGCCTTCTTGTCCCGGTGTTGCTCCAGATGGGGTTTACACAGCCTTCTATGTCACCATAGAAGCGGTGAGCTCTTACCTCGCCTTTTCACCCTTACTTCGTCGAAGCGGTTATTTTCTGTTGCACTTTCCTTAAGGTTACCCTCACAAGACGTTATCTTGCATCTTTGCTCTATGGAGCCCGGACTTTCCTCGTACGCTGCCTTTCGACCTTGCTATACGCGACTATTCAATTTACTCACAATTCTTATTTTAATATATTTTTTAATAAAAGTCAAATTAGAAATTTATCAGTTCTTCCATAACATTTCTATATTTTATATAATACAGTTCTTTGTCTTTTAAGTCTATGCTAGAATACAATTCATTTAAAAGAACATAAATTTTTGTAATTTTATTTTTGTTTTGTCTTTCATTATTTTCTATATTGTTCATAATGTTTGAAAAATATTCTATGGCACTTGCTGTTTGTTTCTTCATTTCATCCCAATTCTGTTGTTCAATTAATGCATACGTGTTTAATACACAATTTTTTGTTAAAAAAAGATTTTTCTCGTTTTCATTATTTGAAAATTGATTTACATATGTTGGTAAATACGAATAAAGACTAACTAAATTTGTAACTGAAGCATACTTGTTTTCTTGTTTTACACTTAATGTTACCTGATCCAATGTATTACTAAAATTTAAAATATCCTGATTATTTACATTTAATTCATGTAAGTCTACTATTAAGTTAGCCCACAAATTATATATACTTTCTGTATTTGCTTTTATATATTTCCAATCTATATCAGACAAATCTATTAACAATATATCATTCTTTTGTATTTCATATTTTACTTGTTCTTCTGTTTTTGAACTAATACTATTTGAATTATTATCAGAACTTCCTGAAGACTGGCTGTTTTGTCCACTATTTGAATCATTTGATGAGCTATCTGAAGAATTATTAGATGAATTGTTGTCAGAGTTTGTGCTCGAACTTTTTTCACTAGTTTGCTTTAATACTGTGTTTGTAAAAGATATATTATTTAAACTATTTATCATTCCTACTAGTTTTTCTTCTAATTGCTTTATTTCTTCTTCTGTTTTTTCATCTATTTTCTTACTATTGCTTTTTATATAATTATTTGTAGAAGTAACTATATAAGCCACAAAAATTATTAATATCGCTATACTAAAAATTATCAAAAAAATTTTTTTATTCATATTGCACCTCAATTGTAGTTTTTCTAAAAAATTGAAATTTATTCCTAGTATATATAAAAAATTTTTTTCTATAATATTTATAAAAGGAGATTTTTTGATGGGTACAATTGTAAAGTTATTTAGTAATGAAAAAGGTGAAATTTACAAATTTTTAAATAGATTTTACGACAAAACAAATATAAATATAAATGAAGAAAAATCTTCTTTATTAGAATGGGAAAAATTATATAAAAATCCTATTGAAATGGCTGATATTATAGGAGTTTTTATGGATAATAAAGATGATTTTAAAATTAATATGTGGGTAAGTTTAGATAAAGATGTTCTAATTAATGTTAGCGAAAATAATGTTGATGAATTAATTCGATATTTATATGAAAGATTTCCGTATTAAAAATTAACCTGTTTTTGGGGACGGAGCAAAAAACAGTTTATATACAAAATTAAACTTTTTTATCCGTCCACAAAGATAATAGTTTTTAAAATTTTCTATTATTTCACTTTTATTTTATAATTTTTTATTACATATAACAAATCTAAAATTTGATTGCAATACATTTTTTTTATTTTTCTTATTTGTTCGTTATCCAACTTTTCTTCTGATAAACTTCCTTTTTCTAATTTTTTCTGTAAATCAGAAATATTCTCTTTTATATTATTAGTATCTATTTTTATATTCTTTAAGAACTCTTCTTTTTGTTGTTTTGGATTTTCTCTGTTTTCAATAGTTTGTGGTACATTTAATGCAAGTGTAGGCTTTTTAAATAATCTTTTTATAAATTCTATTATTCTATTCATTTGTTATTCTCTTTCTCCCTTTTGTGTAAATTTATCTTCAAATTCCTTTTGTAATCTTTTTAATTCTGCTTCTAAATTTCTTTTAAGTGATATAAAATCACCTAAATTTATTTCATCAATATTCCCTTTTCCTGTTAATTCTAAAATAATTTTTTCAGCATTTTCATTTTCTTTTTGTATTTCATCTGTTTCTTTATATGTTCCTCTTGGACCATATCCCTTTAAACAATCAACATTTTCAAATTTTTTCATGAAATTTTCTATATATTGTTTAATCAAATCCATTTTGTTTGTAGTTGTAGATACTTTATTATATTCTTCTGTAATTTCTTCCTTATGTTTACTATAATAACCTTTTCCCATTAGCAAATTATTATAATGGGTTCCTCCTACATAATATTTAGGATCATATAAATAATCTCCTATATTGTTCGCATTAATTGGCTCATTAACAAAAAAGTATAAAATATTCCCGTAATTTCCACTTTTAATCTTTGATATATCCTTTTTGTCATAATCGATTTTTTCTGGTATGTAATCAAATCCAAACATGGCTCTTTTATCTTGGTCTTGTTCATAAATTCTTGAAGCTTCATTTTGACTATTTGGTAGTCCTTTTCCTTCTTTTGTAAAATTATTAAATTCTTCAGGAGTTAAGGAAAAATAAAAAGCTACTTCTAATCCATTTGGAATACCATGTTCTTTAAAATCTTCCATTATTACATTTTCAAAATCTGCATTTATATCTACTTGATAATATTCTGCAAGTTTTTTCTTTCCCACTTTACTTATTATTTTATCAATTCCTTTAATATTGTATTTTTGTTCCATACTATACCTCCATTTGTTTTTATGAATTTAGTATATCAAAACAAGAAAGTAGAGTATAAACAAATTTATTTCATATTTTGTTTATACTCTACTTTTAATTAACTATTGGCATACATAAATAACAATTTTCTCCAATATAGTATTCTAGTGTAAAATCATCATTAACTTTTATATTTGTAGATTTTATTAATCTTGTATATATATTTTTTTCTAAATTAACTATGTCTTTTTGTTCTCTTGATCCAACTTCAAACACAACATATTTTCCAGCAGGTATTTTTATTTTATGCTTTGAAGTATATTCTGTCTTACTACCTACTGCATAATAGTTAATACCATTTTTATAAAATGAAATTGCATATTGTTCTTCTTTTTTTAATTTTTGATGAATATTGTTTATCTTTAAATAATTATATAATTCTCTAATTTTATATAATAAATCTATACTTTTATCAGTTTCTGTCTTATAACAATAAATTTCTTGCTCAGGTATATACTTAATTTCATAATCATATTGTTTGTATTGTTCTTTTGGTTCAAATTTTATTATAGGAAATTGTTTAAAAGTTACATTTTTTTCTCTACATTCCATAGGAGTAATACCAAAAGCTTTTTTAAAACTTCTATCAAATGAAATAACTGAATTATATTGATATTTAAATGCTATATCTATTATTTTTAAATTAGTGGTTTTAATCTCTTCAAAAGCCTTGCTTAACCTTCTCTTTTTTACATACTCCACAATTGACATTTCCGTTAAAAATGAGAAAATTCTTTGTAATGAGTTAGAAGAAACCCCGACTAATTTAGCTAAATCATTAATATCTATATCATTTTTTAAATTATTTTCAATATATTGTATCATTTTATTTAAGTTATCAAAATTAATATTATTCATCTTTCTCCTTAAAACTTCTATTTTTCTAAAATTATTGTTACTGGACCATCATTTAAAAGTTCTACTTTCATGTCTGCTCCAAAAATTCCATGTTCTACTTTTACATTTTCTGTTTCACACTTACTTATAAAATACTCATATAATTCATTTGCTTTATCTGGTTTAGCAGCTAATGTAAAACTTGGTCTATTACCACCTGTACAATCTGCATATAATGTAAATTGAGAAACTATTAATAATTCCCCATTTATATCTTTTAAGGCAAGATTCATTTTACCATTTTCATCTTCAAATACACGTAGTTTTATAAGCTTTTGTACTAAATAATCTGCTGTTTCTTTTGTATCTTCTGGTCCAACACCAAGAAGGACAAGAAAACCTTGTCCTATTTTTCCTACTATTTCGTTTTCAACTTCTACCTTAGCATGCTTTACTCTTTGAATAACTAATTTCATAATTTTTGTTTCTCCTTAGCTCTGTCCCAAACTATTCAAATGTCACAATTAGTGACTGCCCCCCAAATTGTGTTTATTCTGCTTTTTTGTCACGTGTCATTAGTCTTATTACTCCTTCTTTTGGCGATAAATTGTTATATAACATATCATATACTGCATTCACTATTGGCATATCTACATCATATTTTTGTGCAAGTTCATATGCAACTTCTATATTGTCTACACCTTCTATTACCATTCCTATTTGATTTCTTGCTTCTTCTAATGTCTTTCCTTGTCCCATAAGTTTTCCTGCTGTTCTATTTCTACTATGTTCACTTAAACATGTAACTATTAAGTCTCCAAGTCCTGTTAGACCATAAAATGTTTCGTATTTTCCTCCTAACGCTACTCCTAGTCTTGAAATTTCGCATAGGCCTCTTGTTATTAGTGCTGCAAATGAATTGTCTCCAAGTCCTATTCCTGCTGCAACTCCTGCACAAAATGCAATTATATTTTTTAATGCTCCTCCTAATTCTACTCCTTTAACATCTTTTGATGTATATACTCTTAAGTTTTCGTTCATGAATATATCTCTTAATTCATTTGCTATTTCTTCATTTTCAGATGCTATTACCATTGCTGTTGGTACTGCTTTAGAAACTTCTTCTGCATGGCTTGGTCCTGATAAAACAGCAAGTTTTAAATTTGGTATTTCTTGTTTAAATACTTCATCTAATGATGATAATGTTTCTTTTTCGAAACCTTTTGTGCATATTACAATAGTTTGATTTGTTACATATCTTTTATATTCTTTTACTGTATTTCTAGTAAATTTTGATGGTGTTACATGTAATATTATTTCACTATCTTTTATTGCCTCTTCATATGAAGTTGTACAATATATTCCTTCTGGTAATGTTACCTCTGGTAAGAATTTACACTTTCTTTCATTATTTATTAGATTTGCTTCTTCTTGCATAAAAGACCATATTTTTATTTTGTTTCCTAGTTTTGCTAAATGTATACCTAGCGCTACACCCCAGCTTCCACTACCTATTATCGCTATATTTTTCATTTTATTTTTCTCCTTATAAAAGTTAGAATTACCAAAAGGGACAGATTAACCATTAGGGACGTTTCCTAATGGAGCCTGTTGTAGTAATAAGTACCCAAAAGGGACAGATTAACCAAAAGGAAACGTCCCTAATGGTAATTTATTTAAACTTTTTAAAATCTAATTTGTTTTCTGTTCCGTTTAATAATCTTTTTACATTTGCTCTGTGATTAAATACAACTAAAACTGCAATTAATATACTATATATAATATAATTTCCATCTACTAAATATGCTGTATGTGGCATAAATAAAATTAGTACTGGGAATAGTATTGCAGCTGATATTGAACCTAAAGATACCATTTTTGTAAGTGCCATTAGTACTAACGCAAATACTAAACAAATTAGTCCAATATTCCAGTTTGTAATTAATAATACTCCTAATGCTGTTGCAATTCCTTTTCCTCCTTTGAAACCAAAGAAAATTGGAAATGTATGGCCTACTATAACTAATAATCCTGCTATTTGAATTAATAGTGCTTTATCTACACCTTCTTTTACTATATTTCCAGCTATATAAGCTACTAATACTGCTAGTACTCCTTTTAATACATCAAGTATAAGAGTTATTACAGCTGCTTTTTTTCCAACACTTCTTAAAACATTAGTTGTACCTGCATTTCCACTGCCTTTTTCTCTTACATCAAATCCTGCCATTTTTTTACTAATTATTACTGAAAAACTAATACTTCCTAATAAATATGCAATAACTGCTACAATAATATAAACTAACATAATTTTTTCTCCTTTTAAACATCTTTATCTTTCTTTTCTCTTACCATTATTCTAACTGGTGTTCCTGTTAAAGTAAATTCTTTTCTTATTTGATTTACTAAATATCTTTCATAAGAAAAATGGAATAATTTTTTATCATTTACAAATACAACAAATGTTGGTGGCTTTGTAGATGCTTGAGTCATATAATAAATTTTCAATCTCTTTCCCTTATCTGTTGGTGGCTGCACTATTGCTATTGCTTCATTTAATACTTGATTTAATACTGCAGTTGAAACACGTAATGCATTTTGATTAGCTACTTGATTTATTAATTCAAACAATTTATTAACTCTTTGACCTGTTTTTGCTGATATAAAAATTATTGGTGCATAAGATAAATATGCAAGTTCATTATATACTTGTTTTTTGTATTTTTCCATACTATGTTCATCTTTTTCGTATGCATCCCATTTATTTATAACAATAATACTTGCTTTTCCTGCTTCATGAGCTTCTCCTGCTATTTTTCTATCTTGTTCTGTTACTCCTTCGTTTGCATCTATCATAAGTAAGCATACATCTGCACGCTCGACTGCTAGAAGACTTCTCATAACACTATATTTTTCAATTTGTTCATCTACTTTAGATTTTCTTCTAATTCCTGCAGTATCTATAAATACATATTTACCAAACTCATTTTCAAAGTTTGAGTCTATTGCATCTCTAGTAGTTCCTGCTATATCACTTACTATTACTCTATTTTCACCTAATATTTGATTTACTAAAGAAGATTTGCCTACATTTGGTTTTCCTATAATTGCAACTTTTATAGTTTCGTCATCATCTTCTTTTTCTGTTTCAGGAAATTCCTCGTAAATTGCATCTAATACATCTCCAATTCCTATTGCATTAACTGAAGAAACAGGATGTGGATCTCCTAAACCTAAATTGTAAAATTCATATATGTCGTCAGAAGTTTTTCCGTAATTATCCGCTTTATTGCAAACTAAAACAACAGGTTTCTTAGATTTTTTAAGCATTAAGCTTATTTCTTTATCTGCTGCTGTAACACCTTGTTTTATATCGGTTAAAAATATTATTACATCTGCAATATCTATTGCTATATTAGCTTGATCACGCATTTGTGAAACAATAATATCTTCAGATTCTGGCTCTATTCCCCCTGTATCTATTAATGTAAAAGTTTTACCTTTCCAAGTTGCATCTGCATAAACTCTATCTCTGGTAACACCTGGCTCATCTTGTACTATTGATATTCTTTTTCCTACTATATAATTAAAAAAAGTAGATTTTCCTACATTTGGTCTTCCTACTATTGCTACTGTTGGTTTACTCATTTTTAGTATCCTTAAATAATATATTTAGGTTTTTAATACGGTTTTACCTATAAACCTTTATTTTTCTGTATTTTTACTTTACTTATTTTATATCATTTTTATTATTTAGTCAACGAATTTTTTATTTTATTGAATAGTTAGTTTAAAACCTTTAAACTATATTTAATAATGCTTATTTTACAGAATTGTACTTAATTTTTTACTTCACATATTAATTCAAAAAATAAAACTCACCTTACTAAACTTTTAGTTTAATAAAATGAGTTTATAATGTAAAACAAATTTTGCTGCTTTAGTTGTTGTTATTTACCAACAACAGTAATTTTTTTAACACCTAATTCTTTCTTCCATCGTTCTATGTTACATCCACCTTTGCCTACAATATAGCCTGCAATGTCTCCAGGTACGAATAATGTTAGATTCTAAAGCTTCTTCAGCATATTCATACCATGCATCATGTAGCATTTTTGCTTCTCTTTCAGCTTTTTGTTCTGCACTTTTGTTCCTGACAACCATTTCAAGCTCAGAAGCTCTTTCAGCAGTATCTAACGTTAGAATATTTTCTATATGATTTTTACCGGTATATTTGTATTTATTTACTACTTTAGCATACAAAGGTAAGCAAATCTCTTCAGTTTCATAAAAATCTTTATCCCAGTATTCTAAATATTCTGAATACCGAGTTGTTACTTTTCTGTAACTAATGCCTAATTCTTGTAAAATACCTTCATGTTCAGTTTCTACACAAGGCAATTCTCTAAACCACATCCGAAGTTTAGATTTAATATCTCCTTCTACCTGATATTGTTTGTCTTCATATAACCAACATGATGGTAAATTGTTCCGTGATGTAACTGTTGCTACTATAGTGTTCATATTGTTTTCCTCATTAAGATGCTTTTATAGTGTTAAAATATTAAAAATGACTAATAAAATTGTACCATATTATGTAACTTTATGCAATACTTTCCTGTCTATAACAATTCTCTTACATATAACTAATCCTACTCCAATTATAGAAATAAATCTAGAAATATGCATTATTGGCGTTCCAGTATATTCAACTTTTAATGTTCCTTCTTCGACATTTGAAACTTTAACTCCTACAAATCCATTTTCATTTTCAAATGTTTTTAGATTTTTCTTTTTGCCATTATCTTCTAACTTAACATTATATCCTAAATAATAAATATAAGGAAGTTCTATTTCAGTTTCGTCTGTTACATTGCTAATATTGCAAGTTAATTTAGTTCCATTTTTTTGTTTGTTTTCTATATTAGCTGTTCCATTAAGTACAATTACATCATCTGATCTTTGTTCTATATATTTTCTATTTTCAAAAGCTTTGCATGGTAAGTATTCAAAACTTGCACAACCAGCGTGAACTCTACCAGTATTTTCTGTAACTGCTACCGCTGGCCATAACTTACTTTCATCTATATCTTCTTCTTTAAAATGTAAGTGTGAAATAAACGTTAATGTAGTCAGCATTAATATTCCTGTTACTACAAAAATATCTTTATAATTCAAATTCTTTATTAGTATTTTTATATTAACTGCAACTACAAATGCAAAGAAAAATGATGAAAACTCTAATAATCTAAATGAAAATTGTAACATTTTTAGTGTAGCTGGTAAATTCTCAAAAGGAAATATGTTTAAAGTCATAATACAGCATACTATTCCTGTTATTAGTGAAAATAAATAGAAGTAGTAACAATCTGTTCCTTTTAATTTTCTGTTTATTTTTTTTATAACTAAAGGTGTTAATATTAAGGCTATAACACTTAATAACCCTATTTCGTAAATCATAATATTACTTGATTTTGTTACAAATAAGTCATAGAAATTTAATTTGAATGCTATAAGTACGTCCGTTCTTTCCATCCTGCCTGGTTTAAATACTTCATAATTTGCATTTAATTTATGTTCTAATAGTGGTATCCAAAAGAAACTTGTTATAGCTAATATAACTACAATGTAAATTACAATTTTTATTGCTATTTTTTTAGATTCCTTTAATTTCTTAATTTGAGTTAATAAATAGATAAAGCAAATAATTGCAACATATAAAGTAATTACTGTATGCGTTAAGATCAATCCAACACATCCAGCTATAAATATGTATTCTCTTTTTGGTTTGTTTTTTAATACTCCATATAATCCCTGAAATACCATTGGTAAGAATGTGAATGAAACTAGCTCTGCTAATGCATTTCGCAAATACATATCTGTTAGTCTATATGGGGCAAAAACATAAAATATTCCTGCAAGTACAGCTATTTTTTTGTTTTTTGTTATCTCTTTTGTGCAAAAGTACATAGCAATAGCAGATGCAAAAATACATAAAAACATAAATATTTTTATACATTCAATAAATGATGCTCCAAAAATTTTAAATATTGATGGTAAATATGCTGTAAGCGGACTATAAAACAGATTCCACGAATATCCAAATCCATTGCAGAAATTTGACATTATAACTGGAAAACTCTGACCTTCTGTAATGGACTGATATGTTCCCATTAGCCTTGCTATATGTTGGATTCCGTCATCATATGTTATATCTATTTTTTGGCTTATCAATGGCATGCAAATGAATAATGAAGCTATAAATAATAATATTATGCATTTTACGTTTTCCTTTTCTAATATAGCTTTAATTTTTGACATTATCTTCTCCTTTTTTTACTTCATATCTTACATATATAATAAAACCAATTAAACTTATTAGTGAAATAATATATGAAACATAAGTAATTGTAGTTCCAACATATTCTACTTTTATAATAGCCCTATCTATATTTTCATCTATAACACATGAAAGATAACCATTTTTAGATTCTATTGGTTTTATATCTTTTACACTTCCATCTGACATTTCAATAGTAACTTTATAACCTACATAATAATAATATGGAAATTCTAGTGTTGTATCTTTTGTAATATTCTCAATTTCTATATTGTCTGTAAGATTTACTTTATTTTCATTTATAATATTAGCACTTCCCTCTAGGATATATGTAGTATCTTTTCTTTGCATTACATAAGAATTTTGTAGATTTATAGCTCTAACAGGCATATAATCACGATTTATTGACATATGAGATATTTTTTTATTTTTTAATATTGCTGTTTCGTAAGTATTATCTAAATTGGTATCTGTTGCGTAGAAACTAGACATAATTTTATTGCTATAAATCACAGATAATACAACAAAAATTATAGAAACAATTAGACGAATATTATCTCTTTTTATTAGTTGTCTTAATATAATATATAAATTTACTCCACATATAAAACTTGTAAAGAAGTTAAAAAATCCCATCATTCTCCATGGATATTGCAATTTGCATAATATTCCAGGCATAATCTTCCATGGAAAGAATCTACTTGCCATAAAAATAGATATCAAAGCAAATATTAAATTTATCAGATATATCTCTTTATATGAGTTATCTATTTTTTTATAGACGAATATTGTCAATATTAGTAATGCAATGGTTGGAATTCCAATTAAAAATGTAGTTCCATTTTCTTCTCCTTTATCTTTAAATAACTGCGATAAAGAAATAGTATGACTGGAAGCATATTGTCCATTTGTTGCAATTATTGAATCATCCATAATTGCATAATCACAAGCTTTCGTAGCTTCTAATAAAGGAAACCAAAATAAAATGCTTATTAGTAAAATAAATATTACATCTATTATACATTTTTTTATTATTCCTTTTTCTTTTATTTTCTTTATATTAAACAATACATATATTAAGCAAAATATTGCTGTGTATAATGTTGTGACTGTATGGCAAAGCATTAACCCTACTGCACCAATTACAATATAGTAATGTTTTTTTCCATCTTGATTAAATAAATTATATAATCCTAAAAATACCATTGGCATAAATGCTAATGCTGTAAATTCTCCAATAGCAAACCTTTTATATACATTTGCTAGTTTATAAGGAGCTATTAAATAAAAAATTGCCGAAAATAAAGCTATAATTCTTTTGTTAGTTACATTATAAACAAATTGATACATTGTAATACCTGAAAGTACTATACATATGCCACCAAATATTTTTAATGTTATCATATAGCTTGATGTGAATATTTTTATTAATAGTGGAATATATGTTACTATAGGTGGATAAAATAGATTCATTGCATAGCCTGCTCCATTACAATAATTTTGATTAATAAGAGGAGGAATCTGACCTATTTCCAGTGTATCTTTTGTTCCCAATATTCTTAACATATGAAGTACCCCGTCATGTGTATTTCGAATTTGTATTTTAGATAAAGGTATACTTAGTACAATACCTATAGCAATTATTATTATGTAGTGTATCCATTTGTTTTCTTTTATTTGTTTCATTATTTTATTCAGTATATCTATCATTTGTGTAACTCCTATCTGTATATTTTCTATTATTTTTGATTTATTATAACATTACTTTTTTGGCTTGAAAATATCTTTGAGTAAAATAATAAAAAAACACAGTATAAATACTGTGCAATTTTTATTACTTAACATTCTAGTCTTCTTTTTTTGCTATTATTTCTTTTCCATTATAGTATCCGCAATTAGAGCAAACTCTATGTTGCATTACCATTTCGTGGCAATGTGGGCATGCTACTAAATTTTTATTTTCTAATTTCCATGTTGATCTTTTTAATCCTGTTCTTGCTTTTGACCATCTTCTTTTTGGTTGTGCCATTTTTATTCCCCCCTCGCAAATTTATCTTTATGTATCTATTTTACATAGTTTTCTCTTTTTCAAGTACCATAAAATTATACTAATTTTTTTATATTTTGTCAATACATAGATAAAAAATTATTAATAAATTCGTAGATTTTTTGAATTTGAATATATAATTTTCTTTAATAATTTTATTATTACTATCTTTCCTTTATTTTTTTCTTTTAATATTTCTAACATATTACTAAAATTCATATATTTTGTCACCTTTCTTTTTTTGCGTTGTCCTTTTTTTGAAACGAAAAAAAGACGCCTCACTAATGGCGCCTTTGCTAGCATGGAAAGGAACAAGAAATGGAAAAAATTAATTTAACAGATTTTCAAAAAAGGAAATTTAGTAACTGTTTTATTGCAGTTTATGTTGTAACAAAGGACATTAAAATTAGAACCGATACTTGCTTAACTAACAAAAAAGTGTATATCGTTTTTGGTTTAGATATTATGGAATCTAGGCAAATTCTTGGAATATACTTTGATAATGAAAATGATACTCGTTTCTGGTTAGAAAAATTCGAGGATTTTCAAGCTAGACATTTAAAAGATATTCTCTTTTTCATTACCATACCAAATAAAAATATTGAACGTGCTGTAAAAATTGTGTATAATACTGTAAAAATAATTCACTCCCCAGATAGTACTTTTGAATCAATTACTAGGTTTTGGGCAGACCATCCTTCTAGGAAGATGAAGGTTGCTTTAAAAGATTTGTTTCTTGCACAAGATTATGAAAAGTATAAAATTAATCTTGAACTTTTTAAGAGTGTTTATGTGGATAATAGCTTAATTTTAATCATGCTTGATAAAATGCAAAAAGAAATTGATACATTTTATAAATACCCACAGCAATTAAGAATGCTGTTTTATCCGTTTTACACTATTTATGAGATGAGGAAATGCTTAAATAAGTTAAAAACTAAAGAACCGTTATGTACTAATATTAATGAAGTAATAGGGTTTTGTTTACCATATATTAATTCTTTTGAATTTGGTAGAAACTTTAGTAAAAAAGATTGGCTAGATTTAATTTGCTTCTTGTATAATGAGTATAATGATAAATTGGAGGAATATTTAAATGGCTAAAAAAGAATTAAGTAAAGAAGAAAAAATTGATAATCAAATATTAGATTTGCTTATGCAAAAGGGAATTAAAACTGCTCCTGAAATTTCTAAAGCATTAAATCAAATGTATGGTAAGGTAGTTCAGAGGTTACTTGATGAAGAATTTAATGAGTTTATGGAATATGAAAAAGGCTCTCATGAGAGTAAAACAACAACTAATAGAAGGAATGGCGTAACTTCTAAAGGAAAGAAAGTTAAAACTGATAATGGTGAAATTACAATAGTTCTGCCAAGAGATAGAGATGGAAAATTTGAGCCACAGATAGTGAAAAAGAGACAAAAAGTATTAGAAGGATTTGATAATCTAGTAATATCAATGTATGCAAAAGGTAATTCTTTAAGAGATATCAAAGATACAATAAGAGAAATATATTCTATCGAACTAAGTGAAGAAACTATTAGTAATATGACAAAATCTGTAAATGAGGAAGTTGTAAAATGGAGAAATAGAAAGTTAGAAAAATGTTATCCTTTTGTGTATGTAGATTGTTTGTATTGTTCTGTAAAAGAAGATTTAAAAAGTGTTAAAAAAGCAATATATGTAGTTTTAGGAGTTGATGCTAAAGGGTTAAAAGATGTATTAGGAGTATGGATAGAAAAAAATGAATCTGTAACTAAATGGTGTCAAATTTTTGAAGATTTAAATTCAAGAGATGTTGAAGATATATTCTTTGTTTCTATGGATGGACTTGTTGGCCTACCTGATGCTATTGAAAAAGTATATCCTCAAGCAATAACTCAACGTTGTATTGTACATATTGTTAGGAACATATATAGCATTTTACCTAAAAAGGATGTTAAAGAAGTCATTGTTAATTTTAAAAAGATATATACCGCTAGTAACCTTGAAAATGCTAAATTAGAATATGAGAATTTTAAGGAAAAGTATAAAGAAAATAAGAAGTTAATGAAAAAAGTAGATGAAAATATAGAATGGATATATCAGTTATTTGATTATACAGTAGGAATTAGGAAAGCAATATATACAACAAATTCAATTGAGAGTTTGAATAGCGGTCTTAGAAAAGTAACAAAAGGCAAAGGTTCTTTCATAAATGAAAATGCATTAATGAAAGTATTGTATTTACGAATAAAAGATTTACAAAAAAATTGGGCTAAAGGTATTTCAAATTGGGTTAGAATACAAAATGAACTTGCTATGCTATTTGAAAATAGATTTTTAAAGTACATTGAAAAAGATAATATATAAAATGGTAATATATGATTACCATATATTACCATTGTTTGATATATATTAAAATAAATTTACACAGTTAGCTTGACAAGCTCATAATTTTAAAGTTCGCATTTTAGCGAACTTTAGTAATACAAAAATGTCAATAGGGGGTACTCTTTATTGACATTTTATTATGCAAAGATGCGCTAAAAAAGAAAATAAAAATAGGATTATATATAGTTAATATTAAAAATTATATTTAAAATGTGATAAAAATTTAATAAAAGAGTATTGACAAAACAAATATTCGATATTATAATACCTCCATACGAACAATAATTCGTATGGAGGTGTTTTATATGATTAGTACAATACAAATAAAAAATATAGGAATTATAGATAATTTAAGCATAAATTTAGAAAATGGTTTTAATGTTTTAACAGGAGAAACAGGAGCAGGAAAAACCCTAATAATAGATTCATTAGGAATAATTTGCGGTAATAGATTTTCAAAAGAAATGATTAGAAAAGGCGAAGAATATTCATATGTAGAAGCATCAATTTATATGCCAGAAAATCCAACCTCAATAGATGGTAATATTATAGTTTCAAGGGAAATTTATACAAACGGTAGAAATTCTTGTAAAATAAATGGCAGATTAGTAACAGTAAGTGAACTTAAAGGATTTATGAAGCAAATAATAGACATTCATGGTCAAAATGATAATCAAACTATAATGGACAAGACTTCTCATATTGGCTATTTAGATAGTTTTATAGGTGAAAAAATATTAAATATAAAAAAAGAATATAGAGAATTATTTAAAAGATATAATGAAATAAAATTAGAATTGAAAAATAATTATGGAGATGATAAAGAAAAACAAAGAAAATTAGATCTCTTAAGATACCAATTGAAAGAAATAGAAAATGTGAATTTAAAAGTTGGAGAAGATGAAAAATTAGAAGAACAAAGAAAAATAATAATGAATTCAGAAAAAATAGTAGAAAATTTAGAAATAGCAGATAGTACATTATCAGAGCAAGCTATAGATGGAATAAATTCAGCAATTAGAGCATTAGAAAAAATTGAAAATATTGATGAAACATATAGTTCAAAATTAAGTGAATTAAAAAATATATATTATGACATACAAGAACTAAATAGAGATATTTCACAAATGAAAGAAGATGTATATTTTAATGAGGAAGAAAGAAATGAACTTGAAGAGAGATTGGATTTAATATATTCTTTAAAAAGAAAATATGGAAATAGTATAGAAGAAATATTAAAATACGAAGAACAAATAGAAAATGAAATTTATGAAATTGAAAATTTAGATGAAATAAATAATAAGTTAAAGCAAGAATTAAGCAAAATAGAAGAAAAAATGAGTACATTAGCAAATAAAATGAATCAAATTAGAAATGAATGTGCTAAAGAATTATCAAATAAAATAAATAAAGAGCTATCAGATTTAGAAATGCCAAATGCAAAATTCAATGTAAAGATTGATTTTAATACAGAAAATGAATTTAATAAAAATGGATTAGATATAGTAGAATTTATGATTGCAACAAATATAGGAGAAGAAGAAAAGTCACTTATAAAAATTGCATCAGGTGGAGAAATGTCTAGGATAATGCTTGGAATAAAATCAGTTTTAGCAGATGTGGACAAAGTACCAGTTCTAATATTTGATGAAATAGATACAGGAATTAGTGGAAAAGCAGCAAAAGCAGTAAGCATTAAAATGAAAAATATAGCAAGAAAACACCAAATATTATGTATAACACATTTAGCAACTATAGCAGCCAAAGGAGATTATAATTACTACATTAGTAAAGAAGTAGAAAATGATAAAACTAGAACAAAAATAGAACGTTTAAATGAAGAAGAAACAATAAAAGAAATAGCAAGAATAGCAAGTGGAGACGTAAATGAAATATCTATTGAACATGCTAAACAATTAAGAATAGCAGTATAAAATATGAAAAAACAAGCTACCTCAATTTTATTGAAATTAAGGTTTACATTTTGAAAAATATGCTATATAATATAATGGTAAAAAATGAAAGAAAAGGTAGGTTTAAACTATGGAAAATCAAAATCAAGAACCAGAAGTAGATATGAATCAATTAATGCAAATTAGAAGAGATAAATTAGCTAAATTAAAAGAAGAAGGGAAAGATCCTTTTGAAATAACAAAATTTAATCGTACACACACAAGTAAACAAATTGTGGAAAACTATGAGGAATTAGAAGGAAAAGACGTAACTGTAGCAGGAAGATTAATGGCAAAAAGAATAATGGGTAAAGCATCATTTTGCCATATACAAGATGGAGATGGCAAAATTCAAAGTTATGTTAGTATAAATGAATTAGGAGAAGAAAGCTATAAACATTTTAAAGAAGATGATATAGGAGACATTATAGGAATAACAGGTTTTGTATTTAAAACAAAAACAGGAGAAATCTCAATACATGCAAAAGAAGTAACACTTCTTTCAAAATCTTTAAGACCACTTCCTGAAAAATTCCATGGATTAAAAGATACAGATTTACGTTATCGTCAAAGATATGTAGATTTAATAATGAATCCAGAAGTAAAAGATACATTCTTAAAAAGAATTCAAATATTACAAGAAGTTAAAAATATATTAAACGAAAAAGGTTACTTAGAAGTTGAAACACCTATATTAAACACAATAGCAGGTGGAGCAGCAGCTAGACCATTTATTACACATCATAATACTTTAGATATGGACATGTACTTAAGAATTGCTAACGAACTATATCTAAAAAGATTAATAGTTGGTGGATTTGATAAAGTATATGAAATGGGTAGAATGTTTAGAAATGAAGGAATGGATATAAAACACAATCCAGAATTTACAAATATAGAATTATATTCAGCATATGAAGATTACAATGATATGATGGATATAACAGAAGAAATTATATCAAAAGTAGCCTTAAAAGTACTTGGAACAACAAAAATAACATATCAAGGAACAGAAATAGATTTAACACCAGCTTGGAAAAGAATATCAATGATAGATTCTATAAAAGAAGTAACAGGAGTAGATTTTAATACAATTGAAACTGATGAAGAAGCTAAAAAAGCAGCAGAAGAATTACATGTAGAATTAGATGAATTAAAATTAACAAGAGGAGAAATAATAAATCAAGTATTTGAAGCAAAAGTTGAAGAAACTTTGATTCAACCAACATTTATATATGATTATCCAGTAGAAGTTTCACCACTTACAAAAAGAAAACCATCAGATCCACGTTTAACAGAACGTTTTGAAGTATTTATTGGAGCAAGAGAATATGGAAATGCTTATTCAGAATTAAATGATCCAATAGACCAATATGAAAGATTCAAAAAACAAATGGAAGCAAGAGATGCAGGAGATGAAGAAGCTAACATGATGGATGAAGACTTTGTTACAGCTTTAGAGTATGGAATGCCTCCAACAGGTGGACTAGGAATAGGAATTGATAGATTAGTAATGTTACTTACAGACTCTGCTTCAATAAGAGATGTATTACTATTCCCAACAATGAAACCATTAAATTAAAAGAATTACCCCAAAAGGACCAAGTTATTTTGGGGTAATTAATTTATAAAATATAAAATGATAGGTGTAAAAAAGAAAGAGGTTTTTAAATATATGTTTCGATTTGGAATGGATAAAAGAACATTATATATTATAATTGCAATAATTGTAATATTTTCATTAAGAAGATATTTGACAGACACAAATGCGTTACTTAGCTTAGTGTTGACATTACCAGCAGTTCTAATAGCAATAACATTTCATGAGTTTGCACATGCATTTGCAGCAGATAAATTAGGAGATGACACGCCAAGAAGACAAGGAAGACTAACATTAAATCCATTAGCACATTTAGATCCAGTAGGGTCTTTAATGCTCGTATTCGCAGGATTTGGTTGGGGAAAACCAGTAGAGATAAATCCAAGCAATTTCAAAAGAACAATAAGCATGTCAAAAGGCGAAGCAATTGTTGCAATAGCAGGACCATTAATGAACTTATTACTAGCAATTATATTTACATTCTTATATTTCATAATTGTTAAATTTGCTACAGCCTTTTGTTTAACTCAAGTAGGATTAATAATACTAACTCTAATACAAACTACAATTATAATTAATATTGGATTAGGAGTATTCAATTTAATACCACTTCCACCATTAGATGGTTCAAAAGTATTAAAACACTTTTTACCATATAAAGTAAAGGATTTGTTTGAAAGATATTCACAAGTATTTTATATTATATTTGTAGTATTGTGGGTTACAGATTTAGCAGGAATAATTATCTCACCAGTTATAAGTGCAGTATATACTGGAATAGTAAGTTTAATAGGACATTTATTTGGAATGTAGATATATAAAAACATTATACAATTCACAAACTGAAGTTATAAAAATTAATATAAAAAATGTGAGAAGGAAAGAAAATGAAGGATATATATATATTAGGAATAGAATCAAGTTGTGATGAAACATCAGTATCTGTAGTAAAAAATGGAAGAGAAGTTTTATCTAATATAATAAGCTCACAAGTGCCAATTCATGAAAAATTTGGCGGAGTAGTACCAGAAATAGCGTCTCGTAATCACGTAGAGGCTATTTCTAATGTTACCAAAAAAGCACTAAAAGAAGCAAATATGAACTTAGATGAAATAGATGCTATTAGTTGCACATATGGACCAGGATTAGTTGGAGCACTTTTAGTAGGAGTTTCATATGCAAAAGCACTTGCATATGCATCAAACAAGCCTTTAGTTGGAACAAATCATATAGAAGGGCATATTGCAGCTAATTACATAACACATAAAGATTTAAAGCCACCATTTTTAGCTTTAGTAGTATCAGGTGGACATACTCATTTAGTACATATAAAAGATTACAAAGAATTTGAAATATTAGGAAAAACTAGAGATGACGCAATAGGTGAAGCATTTGATAAAGTAGCTAGAGTAATAGGACTTGGTTATCCAGGAGGACCAAAAATAGATAAGCTTGCAAAAGAAGGAGAAGCGAATATAAAACTTCCAGAAACACATTTTGAAAACTTAGATTTTAGTTTTAGTGGAATAAAAACAGCAGTAATAAACTTACACCACAAAAATCCAGATGTTAATAAAGCAGATTTAGCAGCAAGTTTTGAAAAAGCAGTAACAGACGTATTAGTAGAAAATGCATTAAAAGCATGTGAACAACTAAAATTAAATACAATAGTGCTAGCTGGAGGAGTTTCAGCAAATAGCTATATAAGACAAAGATTTAATGAGCTAGAAGAAGATAAAAAAATGAAAATATATTATCCAGAGCCAATATTATGTACAGATAATGCAGCAATGATAGCATCAGCAGGATACTATAATTATATAAATGGCGTAAGATCAAATTTAGAACTAAATGCAGTACCAAATTTAAAAATGTGGCAATAGGGACGCCCCTTATTACCACAAAATATGGTTGATTTGAAATATAAATATTATAAAAATTGAGAGGAAAATAAAATGTTAAATCAATTTTCAAGAACAGAACTATTAATAGGAAAAGAAGGAATAGAAAAATTACAAAAAGCAAAAGTTGCAGTGTTTGGAATAGGTGGAGTAGGTTCATTTGTAGTAGAAGGATTAGTAAGAGCGGGAGTAGAAAACTTTGTATTAATAGATGATGATAAAATTTGTTTAACAAATTTAAATAGACAAATAATTGCAACAAGAAAAACAATAGGAAAATATAAAGTAGATGTGATGAAAGAAAGAATATTAGAAATAAATCCAAAAGCAAATGTGGAAACATATCAAGAATTTTTTATGCCAGATTCTGAAACAAAAATTATAGACGAAAGCTTATCATATGTAGTTGATTGTGTAGATACAGTTACAGCAAAAATTGAAATTGTAGCACAGTGCAAAAAAATGAATATTCCAGTAATTTCATCAATGGGTACAGGAAACAAACTTAATCCTTTAGAATTTGAAGTCACAGATATATATAAAACAAGTATATGTCCACTTGCTAAAGTAATGAGAAAGGAATTAAGAAAAAGGAATATAGATAGCTTAAAGGTTATTTATTCAAAAGAAGAACCAATAAAACCAGATGAAACGTTGGAATGTAGTTGTAAAACAAATTGCATATGTCCACCGGGAACAAAAAGAAAATGTGCTGAAAGAAATCAAGTTCCGGGAAGTATATCATTTGTGCCATCAGTTGTAGGACTATCTATGGCAGGAGAAGTTATAAAAGATATTATTGGAAAACATTAAGGAGAAGAAAAAAATGGAATATAGATATAGACCAGAGGGAGTTTGTTCAAGAGAAATAATAATTGAAATAGAAAATGATATAATAAAAAATCTAAAAATAGTAGGAGGATGTCCTGGAAATACAGTAGGAGTTTCAAAATTAGTACAAAATAGAAATGTAGATGAAGTAATTAAACTATTAAAAGGAATTCAATGTGGAGACAAAGGAACATCTTGTCCAGATCAAGTTGCAAAAGCTTTAGAAAATTATAAAAAAATAGATAATAATAAAGAGTAAGGAGTGTCCATACTGACACAAAAAGTGTTAATAAGGAACATCACTACTGACACAAGGAGAGAACATGTCAATATATGTAATGGGAGATTTACACTTGCCATTTGGAGTTAATAAACCAATGGATGTATTTGGTGATGGATGGCAAGGGTATACAGAAAAGATAAAGGAAGATTGGAATAAAAAAGTAAAAAATGAAGATATAGTAATTCTTGCTGGTGATTTTTCATGGGCTACTTATTTAGAAGATACATATAAAGATTTTGAATATTTATGTGCACTTCCAGGAAAGAAAATTATGCTAAAAGGAAATCATGATTATTGGTGGACAACTGTAACATCTATGAAAAAATATTTAGAAGAAAACAATTTTAATAATATAGATTTTATATATAATAATAGTTTTCTAATAGAAGACAAAATTATAGTAGGAACAAGAGGATGGGCACTTTTAGATACAGAAAATAGTCGTAAAATGGTAAAAAGAGAAGCGGCAAGACTTGAATTATCTCTAAAAAGTGCTATAGAAAAATATGGAGAACAAAAAGAAATAATTTGTATTATGCATTATCCACCAGTTCTTGCTACATATATGAAAAATGAATATACATACAATTCAGAGTTTTTAGATGTAATGAAAAAATATAATGTAAAAAGATGTTATTATGGACATTTACATGGAGCATCACACAAAGATGCAATAGAAGGAAATGTAGAAGGAATAAATTTAAAATTAATTAGTGGAGATTATTTAAATTTTAAACTAGAAAAGATTGACAAATAAAGTAGAATATGTTAAAATTAGTATCTGTAAGCCGCCTGGGTCGGGCACGAAATGCTAATTTATATAATTAGCTGCCTAGTATTTTATGCTTAGCGAGTATACATATAAGAGGAGGTGTACAATTAATGTACGCAATAATTGAAAGCTGTGGAAAACAATACAAAGTAGCAGAAGGAGATGTAGTATTCTTCGAAAAATTAGACGCAGAAGAAGGAAAAAAAGTTACTTTTGATAAAGTAGTTTTAGTATCTGACGATAAAAAAGTAGAAGTTGGAGCTCCATATGTTAAAGGTATTAAAGTAGAAGGAAAAGTAGTTGAACATGGTAAAGGTAAAAAAATAGTAGTTTACAAATATAAAGCTAAAAAGAACTACAGAAGAACACAAGGACATAGACAACCATTCACAAAAGTAGAAATTACTAAAATAGCTATGCCAGCAGCAAAAGCTACTACAGAAAAAGCAGAAGCAAAAGCTGAAACAACAACTAAAAAAGCAACTACAACAAAAAAAGCAACAGAAGCTAAAGCAGAAAAAGTAGAAGCATAATTTAAATCAAAATTTATAAACGGATATATAAAAAAACACGAAGGGAGTGAGAAAGCATGGCTCATAAGAAAGGTCAAGGTAGTGTTAAGAACGGTAGAGATAGTGAATCAAAACGTCTTGGTTTAAAAAGAGCAGATGGTCAATTTGTATTAGCTGGAAATATTCTAGTAAGACAAAGAGGAACTAAATTCCATCCAGGAACAAACGTTGGAATCGGAAGCGATGACACATTATTCGCATTAGTAGATGGAAATGTTAAATTTGAAAGACTTGGAAAAGATAAAAAACAAGTTAGTGTTTATCCAGTAGAGGAAGCACAAGCGTAAAGAAATCATTAAAAAAGAGCATTGAAAAATCAATGCTCTTTTTTTGGTATGTATGTATATTATTAATTAATTTATTGAGCTTTGTTCTATCTCTAAAATAAAAAATTTTACTCTGATCTATAACCATAAGTAAATACTTAATCTTACTTATTAAATTCTTTTGATTATCATTTGTTTTATCTCTTTTATATCTTTGAATAAAACATTTAATAACACTGGTACCTTTAATTATAATTCCTCGATTAGTAATTTCATCTAAATTTATTACTTTATAAATATCTATTCCTTCAATTATATACAATCTATTAGGATTTTTTTTGGTGTAGTCTATCAAAAATTTATTATATTTTACTCTTAATTCATTTTTTTCCGATTCACTCAATAATCCTTTATGCCATAAGTTGTTAATAGCTGCTTCTTGCGCTTTTGGACATGTTTTATAAAATCTATTTAAAATATCCATTGCAATTTTATCATCTGAATATACTTCACTCCAGGTCAACCAGTCTTGAGATAATATAGTTATCTCTTTTTCATTTGAAAGTTCTTTAGATATGGTAGATTTTCCAGCTCCAACAAGTCCTGTAATAAAAAGTAAGTTATAAGTTTTTCCATAATTATCAACGTTGTATAAATAATCTTTTTTTGAAAACAATAATCTAATTTTGTATTTAATCATTTATCTGTACCATCCTTTAATTTTTTTTATTATACAAATATTCTGTATATGAATATGGCTTATCATTTATGATCCAGTCTTCTAATTTTTGTACTTTGTCTATATATCCTTCTTTTTCTATTCTTTTGATTAAGGCATCTTTTTTATCTTTATATTTATCAGCAAGGTTTAGGTATTCTAATGTTTGAGTTAAAAAGTCTAATGCTTTTTTTACAGAATAATTGTCAGTTGTTGAAGTGTTTTGTTCTCTATAATATACATATAAAATTTCATCAAAATATAATAAGGTTTTTGCCTTGCACATTAGTTCCATTGTAAATGAGATATCTTCATGATAGCTTATTTCTTTATACTTTATATTTTTAGCAAGTTTTCTTTTAAAACATTTTAGTGTACAACAAAAATGCTTGGCACTATATATTTGTTCATCTATTGAGTTCAAATTATTCTCTTCGAGTATTTGCTCAGTATTACCAGATATTTTTTTATATTTAACGAATACAACATCTTGATTAGTTAATCTATTATCTAGTTTTTCTAAAACGTCATTATTATATAAATAATCATCTGCATCTAAAAGAATAATGTATTCTCCTATTGCATTATTTATACCAATATTTCTTGCTCCGCCAGCACCAAGTCTGTTAGAATTAAATAATCTTATGTCAAATTCCTTAATTATATTAATACTATTATCTTGACTTCCATCATCGATAACTATAACTTCATATTTTTTTTTATCTAATGTTTGGCAGAAAATACTATTTAAGCATCTACGTATATTTTTTTCTTCATTATAACACGGAATTATTATGGAAAATTTACACATATAACGCCTCCTAATTGATATATTATATTCTATAAATGATTATACTAGATAATAAGTACTTTTGTCTATATTCTAATAGGATTTTCTAGAATAAATCCTATTTTTGTCCCACATTTTTCTTCAAAAATATTGACATTTACATAAAAAAAGAATAAGATAATAAGGAAAAATAAAGAAAAAAGGAGAAAATTTCTATGTATACACAAATGCTAACTTCAAAATATGGTGCAGAGTTAGTAAGCTTCAAAATAAATGGAGAAGAAAAAGTACATCAAGGTGAAAATTGTACAGATGAAAACGGAAGAACATACTGGAAGAGACATTGGCCAGTATTATTTCCGACGGTTGGGAAATGTAAGAAAAACCAAACCATTATAAATGGTAGAACATATGAAATGCAACAACATGGCTTCGCTAGAGATATGGAATTTGAACCTTTAACAAAGTTAGATAATTTTCATTCCTATGTATTTAGAAGTAATAATAAACTAATAGATAAATATCCATATGAATTTTCTTTAACAGTAACATATAGAACAGACGCAAATAAGTTAACAACAATTTATAAAGTAGTAAATGAAGGAGACACAGATATGCCATTTGGTATAGGTGGACATCCAGCATTTAAAATAAATAGAGAAGAACTAGATAAAGGAAATTATTATTTAGAATTTGAAGAGGAAGAAGATAAAATTCATTTTCTATATCTAGTAGATGGATTGATAGGAACAGAATACGCTAAAAATATATTAGAAAACAAAAAAGTAGTTCCTTTAAATGCAAATTCATTTAGCAATGATGCAATTATTATGAAAGGCCTAAAATCAAATAAAGTAAGTTTAAAAAATAATGGAAAAACAATGCTTACAATGAATTTCACAGGTTTTCCATATCTTGCTGTATGGACAAAGCCAAAAGCACCATTTATATGCATAGAACCTTGGATGACAACAGCGGATAATGTAAATGGTTCAGGAGTATTTAGACAAAAAACAGACATACTATTATTGCCACCAAAGCAAGAATATGAATGTAAATACACAGTAGAATTTTTCTAAAAGGATGTAAAAAATATGGAATTAATAAATATAATTTGTATTTTAATAGGAATGTTATTAGCAATGTTAGGTGTTATCATGATATATGATGCAAGAAAACAAACTAAAAAATGGTTTAGCTTTCATGATCAAAATGAAGGAGCTAAATGGTTTAAAATAGGTGGATTTTTGCTATTTGTATTAGGATTTGTAGTAGTATTTTTAAACATAAAATAGAGCTTTTATATGAATATAAACAAAAAAACAATTAATAGAAAAAATATTATTTACAGAACTTTACAAAAATGTAAAATAATGGTATAATATATATATCGTTTGTATATAAAGATGAAGAATTTATTTCTTAATTAAAATACATACACAGAATTTGAGTATGTAAGTAATTTAGAATAGTTTTTCTACCGAATGTACTATAAGCAAAAAAAATAAACAGGAGGAGAGTACAATGTCAGATGGAAAAGTAGTAAGACGGGAAAAGGATGCTATAACAAGAAAGGAGGAAACTTCAATTGGTAGCAAGCTTTTTACTGAATGTAACAAAGTAGTTGTTAGTGGTAGAATTGAAAAAGAATTTGAATATAGTCATAAAACATCTTTGGAAAAATTCTATCAAACAGAAGTTGCAGTAACGAGATATAGTGGAGTAGAGGATGTTATTCCTATAGTAGTATCTGATTCACTAATCGAAGAGAAAGTAAAAGGTACAACTGTTAAAGGCAAATGGATTGAAGTTGCAGGGCAGTTTAGATCTCACCAAAAACTTGATAAAGATGGCCATAGTCATTTAGAACTATTTTTGTTTGGAAAAGAAATCAAAATTTGTGATAAGGAGGATGAATTAGAAGAAGCAAATGTGGATTTAATTTATCTTGATGGTTATCTTGGCAAACCACCTGTACTTAGAGAAACCCCTTCAGGAAGAAAGATAACGGATTTATTAATGGCAGTTAATAGACCGTATGGAAAATCGGATTACATTCCGTGTATTGCATGGGGAAAAGTAGCACAATTGTCAAGTGAGTTTGAAGTTGGAAAACGAGTAAAACTATATGGCAGAATTCAAAGAAGAGAGTATTTCAAAAGATATTCACCAGATTCAGAAGCCGGAGAATATAAACATGCTTATGAAATTTCGATAATGAGAGTAGAAGAAGTATAAAATCTAAGGCATGAATCATAATCTGATAGTAGAAAAAATGTTTTAAGTGAGAATAGGGAGCATTTTATTTGCTCCCTATTTTCAAAATAAAATATAATTGTTTTGTAAAAAAGAATTAAACAAAAATAGTTGCATAAAATATAAAGTTATTGTATAATATAATACATATTGAAAAACAAGAAAAAAGAGGAGTATGTTTTAACTTACTATCAAAGAGAAAAGAAGTGATTGCGCTGAAAGCTTCTTATAGAAAAGAAAACAGAAGGTAGCTTTTTTGTTAGAATAGTGAAATAATAGTAGTTATTCTCGTTTAACAGGCGTTAACTGTAGCTAAGATATAAATAATAAAATTATTTATAAATTAAGGTGGTACCGTGAGAAATTTGAGCTCGCCCTTATTATGAGGGTGAGCTTTTTATATTCTAGGAAAGTTATCATAATATGATAACTTTCTGTAGAAGATAAATATGGCAGAAATTAGATTTTGTAGCAGTTTACACTGCGTACAAAATCTTAATTCTGGTTTTTTGTTTGTAATAAAGAAAAATAAAGAGGAGGAAAAAATATGTGTAAACATGAGTTAGAAGGAAAGTATAATCCAAAAGACTTTGAAGAAAAATTATATGAAAATTGGGAGGAAAAAGGATATTTTAAACCATCAGATGATAGAACAAAAATACCTTATACAATAGTTATTCCACCACCAAATATTACAGGAAAACTTCATATGGGTCATGCTTTAGATGAAACAATACAAGATATATTAATTAGATATAAAAGAATGCAAGGCTTTAATGCTTTATGGATTCCTGGAACAGACCATGCTGCAATTGCAACAGAAGCTAAAATAGTTGCAAAAATGAAAGAAGCAGGAATTACAAAAGAAGACTTAGGAAGAGAAGGATTTTTAGAAAGAGCATGGGATTGGAAGAAAGAATATGGTGGAGCAATTGTAAATCAAATTAAAAAATTAGGATGTTCTTGTGATTGGTCAAGAGAAAGATTTACAATGGATGAAGGCTTATCTGAAGCTGTTAAATATGTATTTATAAAACTTTATAGAGAAGGATTAATTTATAAAGGAAAAAGAATGATAAACTGGTGCCCATATTGCAACACATCTATATCAGATGCAGAAGTTGAATATGAAGAAGAGCCAACACATTTATGGCATATTCGTTATAAAGTAAAAGACGAAGATAGATATATTATAGTTGCAACAACAAGACCAGAAACAATGCTTGGAGATACAGGTGTTGCAGTTCATCCAGATGATGAAAGATATAAAGATTTAGTTGGAAAAACAGTTATACTTCCAATAATGAATAAAGAAATACCAATTATAGCAGATCCATTTGTTGAAAAAGAATTTGGTACAGGTGCTGTTAAATTAACACCAGCACATGACCAAAATGATTACCAAGCAGCATTAACTCACAACCTAGATATAATAGAAGTATTTGATGAAAACTTTAAAATGGGAAATCTAGTACCAGAATATGCTGGAATGGACTTATTAGAGGCTAGACAAAAAATAGTAGAAAAGCTAGAAGAATTAGGCGATTTAGTAAAAATAGAAGATTACACACATAATGTAGGAAAATGTTACAGATGCCACAATACAATAGAACCACACATTTCAGAGCAATGGTTTGTAAAAATGGAACCTTTAGCAAAACCAGCAAATGAAGCAGTAAGAAGTGGAAAAGTAAGATTCATACCTTCAAAATATGATAAAACATATTTTGCATGGATGGATAATGTAAAAGATTGGTGTATTTCAAGACAATTATGGTGGGGACATAGAATACCAGCATATTATTGTGAAGACTGCCATGAAATGATGGTAGAAGAAAATGCTCCAGAAAAATGTAGTAAATGTGGAAGCACACATATTCATCAAGATGAAGACACATTAGACACATGGTTTAGTTCTGCATTATGGCCATTTTCAACATTAGGTTGGCCAGAACAAACAGAAGATTTTAAATATTTCTATCCAACATCAACATTAGTTACAGGATATGATATTATATTCTTCTGGGTAGCAAGAATGATATTCTCTGGAATAAAACATACAGGAGTAGAACCATTTAAAGATGTTTTAATTCACGGAATAGTAAGAGATTCACAAGGAAGAAAGATGTCTAAATCTTTAGGCAATGGAATAGATCCATTAGAAATAATAGCAAAATATGGAACTGATAGCTTACGTTTCTCTTTAATATATGGAATTTCAGCAGGAAATGATATTAGATATATGCCAGAAAAACTAGAAGTAGCATCAAACTTTGCAAACAAATTATGGAATGCTTCTAAATTTGTACTTGGTAATATAAAAGAAGATGTAGATGCAAAATATTTAGAGACAGAAGAGTTACCTGCAAACTTAACTTATGAAGATAAATGGATTTTATCTAAATTAAACAATGTTATAAAAGAAGTAAGTGTAAACTTAGATAACTATGATATGGGTGTTGCACTTCAAAAAATATATGACTTCATTTGGAACGAATTCTGCGATTGGTATATAGAAATGGTAAAACCACGTTTATATGATGAAAACTGCAACACAAAAGATGCATGTTTATGGACATTAAATAAAGTATTAATAAATTCATTAAAATTATTACATCCAGTTATGCCATTTATGACAGAAGAAATATTTATGAAGCTATATCATAATGATGAAAGCATAATGATTTCAAAATGGCCTGAATATAATAAAGAATGGGCTTTTGAAAATGAAGAAGAAGCTATAGAAGAATTAAAAGAAATAATAGTAGGAATAAGAAATTTAAGAACAGTTCAAAATATACATCCTTCTAAAAAATCTAAATTAATCTTTGTAACTAAAAATTTAAAAGAAATGCTAGAAACTTCAAAAGCAATGATAGAAAAATTAGGATTTGCAACAGATTTAGAAATAAAAGAAGAAAATGATGTAAATATGGAAAATGTAACTTCAATTATGACAAAACAAATGGAAGTAATAATACCACTTGGAGATTTAATAGATAAAGAAGCAGAAAAAGCAAGACTTGAAGAAGAAATTAAAAAATTAACAAGTGAAGTAGAAAGAGCAACAAAAATGCTTTCAAATCCAGGATTCGTAGCAAAAGCTCCAGAAGCAAAAATAAATGAAGAAAAAGAAAAACTTGCTAAATATGAAGGATTATTACAAACAGCAAAGGAAAGACTAGAAGGATTAAAATAAGATTTAAGCATGGTTAAAAATTAATTATATTTGTTGTTTAAAGCTGCTTGAAGTCTAAAGAATAAATAAAAACTCTAATAGGAATGAAAAATTCTTATTAGAGTTTTTTATATTTTTTTATATTAAACATTATTTTCTAAAAACTTTTGAATATTACATTTTAAAACAACAATATCATTTTGAATAGAATAGCCAGCTTTTTCGTACCAATTATTATCAGTTTTATAGCATAAAGTTTTACTATAATTTACATTATATTTTGCATCAGCAATTTCAAATTGTTTTGATAATAACTTTAAACCTAGATTTTTGTTTCTGTAATCTTCTATTACAAACACTTCAGTATCAGATAAATATAATCCATTCGCACAAGGTCTTAAAATGGACATTACGGCACCAACAGGAATATTGTCCTCTATTGCACAAAGAAACAAATCAGGTTGATGCTTATAAAAATATTCTAAATAAGAAAAAGAGTCTTCATAACTCATATCTTCTTTAGCAGGAATATTCAAATAAATAACACTATAAATATTTGCTAAAAGTTCTAAATCTTTTTTCTTAACTTCTCTAATTTCAATCATAAAAAATACCTCTCAAATTAATAATCAATAATATTATGAGCAAAAAATAAAATAATATGTACCAAACTGTAAAAATAATGTCGAAAACTTCTTATAAATCGTCAAAACTTCCTATAATTCACTCTTGGAAAATAATGGAAAATAAAATATAATAATTCAAACAAAAGAAGAAAAAAGGAGGTAAAAAATTTGAATGTTAATTACAATAAGCAGGACAAGCTTCTTTTGCTAGAAATAACAGAAGAAATAGACCATCACGAAGTAGAAAAATTAAGGAGGAAAGCAGACAATGAAATTACTAGATATATGCCGAGAAAAGTTATATTTGATTTTAGTAATGTGGAGTTTATGGATAGTGCAGGAATAGGAATGGTGCTAGGAAGATATAAAATGATGAAAATGATAGGAGGAGACCTAGAAATAGTAAATATCTCTCATTCATTGAAAAAAATATTTGAAATGAGTGGAATAACAAAAATATGCAAAATTAAGGAGGCAAGTTAAAAATGAAAAGTATATATGAAAATGAAATGCAATTAGAATTTATAAGTAAGTCTAATAATGAAGCATTTGCAAGAATTAGTGTAGCGGCATTTGCTGCGCAGCTAGATCCTACTGTTGAAGAAATTTCAGACATAAAAACAGCAGTATCTGAAGCAGTTACAAACTGTATTATTCATGGATACGAAGATACAGAAGGAATAGTAAAAATAATTTGTAAAATTATTGGAAATTCAATAACAATAGAAATTTCAGATACAGGAAAGGGAATAAAAAATATAGAAGAAGCAAGAAAACCACTATATACATCAAAGCCTAATCTAGAACGCTCTGGAATGGGCTTTACAATAATGGAGAGTTTTATGGACGAAATGAAAATAGAATCTATTGTTGGTCTAGGGACTAAAGTAACAATGAAAAAATTAATAAAGAAGGACGAAATAACAGATCAAGATATAGAAAAAGTCTTAAGTGAAATAAGTAAAAAATAGATACATAGACAATCTTAAATAAAATAAATATTTACGAGGAGAGTCATCAAATGGTGGTATATGAAAATAATATAGAAGATATTATAGAGGCGCAAAATGGAAACCAAGAAAAGATGACAAAATTAGTTGAAGAAAATAATGGACTTATATGGAGTATAGTAAAAAGATTTAAAGACAGAGGGTACGAGTTAGAAGATTTATACCAAATTGGAAGTATTGGATTTATCAAATCTATAAAAAGATTTGATACTTCTTTTGAAGTTAAACTTTCTACATATGCGGTACCATACATATTGGGAGAAATTAAGCGTTTTATTAGAGACGACGGAAGTGTAAAAGTAAGTCGTAGTATAAAGGAACTTGCAGGAAAAATTAAAGATATACAATCAAAATATTTAAAAGAAACAGGAGAAGAAATAAATATTACAGAAATAGCTAAACAGTTAAAAATGCCGAAGGAAGAAATTGCAGTAGCATTAGATTCACTTAAGCCAACAATTTCTATATATGATGATAGTTATACAAATGATGAAGGTGGAATATCATTCTTAGATACCTTAAGTACAAATGTAGATGAGGCAGAGACATTAACAAATAAACTAACAATAAAGGAAATGATAACAAATTTAGAACAAAGAGAAAAAGAAATCATTTTACTTAGATATTATAAAAACAAAACTCAAACGGAAGTAGCAAAAATACTAGGAATTAGTCAAGTACAAGTTTCAAGAATAGAAAAGAAAATTTTAAATTCTATGAAATTAAAATTAGCATAAAAAACCAGAATTAAGATTTTGTACGCAGTGTAAACTGCTACAAAAT
>OIZO01000213.1_pt1 | contig 42888 bp, 43 predicted proteins | sample 1588551 | NCBI WGS metagenome assembly OIZO01 (sample SAMN03283271) | human gut metagenome | biome: human-associated habitat; material: feces | host: Homo sapiens | place: Peru | collected 2012 | reverse complement strand
CCACCTCTGATTTCCATAATCACATCATTGCCATCTTCAGGATCTCTAGGAATCAACATCTTTTGAATCTTCTCTAAAAGTGCTTCTCTTTCAGGAACACATTCATCCAATTCAAGCTGTGCCATTTCCTTCATTTCAGGATCTTCTTCTGTAAGCATTTCTTCTGCCTGCATGATTCTAGAATCCAATTCCTGTAATTCATGCCATGCTTCTACAGAGCCACTCAACTGTGCCTGTTCCTTAGAAAGCTTTGTAATCTTTCTAGGATTCGAAATGACTTCATCACTAATCAGCTGATCACTGATTTCATTATATTGTTTCTCTAATTCAATTAGTTTTTCCCTTACTGCGTCCATTCCTCACTCCTCATCTAAGTCCGTATATTCTTCTTTTGTCTTGATGATCATTTTCAATCTTCTCATCGCTTTATTCTCAATCTGACGGACTCTTTCCTTAGTAATCCCATATATTTTACCAACTTCATCTAAAGTTTTCACTGTTCCTGTGCCATCTAATCCAAAACGCATACGAACAATTGCTTCTTCTCTTTCAGGTAATTCTTTCAATACTTTATCAATCTGATCTTTCAAAACTTCACTCTTAAAAACATCTTCCGGGCCTTTAATAGAATCATCTTTGATAAAATCACCTAAATGTGAATCATCTTCTTCACCAATTGGTGTTTCTAATGATACCGGATCTTGTGCTATTTTTTGAATTTCCATTACTTTTTCAACTGGTATTTCCATTTCCTTTGCAATTTCTTCTGGGGTAGGTTCTCTACCTAATTGTTGTAATAGATGTCTTGATGTACGTATTAATTTATTTATTGTTTCTACCATATGCACTGGAATACGAATTGTTCTTGCTTGGTCTGCAATTGCTCTTGTAATTGCTTGACGAATCCACCATGTAGCGTAAGTACTAAATTTGAATCCTTTTGTATAATCAAATTTTTCAACTGCTTTTATTAGACCCATATTTCCTTCTTGTATTAAATCTAATAATAACATTCCTCTTCCTACATATTTTTTAGCAATACTAACAACTAATCTTAAGTTTGATTCTGCAAGCTTTTGTTTTGCTTCTTCATCACCTTGTAATACTTTTTCTGCAAGCTCTAATTCTTGATCATAAGTTAATAGCGGAATTCTACCAATTTCTCTTAAATACATACGAACAGGATCATCTACATTTATTCCATCCATTCCTGCAGTTAAGTCAATATCTTCTAATTTAATATCTTCAACTTCTTCTAAGTCTTCAATATTTGGTTCTTCTAAATCTTCTTCTAAATCTAGTCCTAAATCTTCGAATGCATCAAAAACTTTATCTATTTGCTCTGGATTGTCTTCTTCTAATTCACTTGCAAGCTCTCCATAAGTCATTTTTCCATTGCTTTTTGCTTTTTCTATAATTTCTTTTACTTTATCTTTTTTAGCCTCTTCCGTATTCTTTTCATCTGCTGATTCTTCTTTTTTAGTCTTTTTAGAATTATTTTCTTCTTCTAATGTTTCTTCTTGTTTAGTTTTTTTAGATTTAACCTCTTTTTCTTCTTTGACTTTTGATTCTTTACTTTTTTTAGTTTTTATTTCTTCTTGTTTATTAGTTTTTTCTTCTAATACTTCTTCCTCTTTTATTTTCTTAGTTTTAGTTTCTTTTACTTTTTTTTCTGATTCTTCAGTTTTTGCCACTGATAATCCCCCCTACTTCATTTTGACTAATTGTATAATAATATCATTTAGCCTTTTTTCTAATTCATATTTTTGCTCTTGAGTTAAGCCCTCTTCTTCAAGTTGTCTTAAAATTTCATTTCTTTCTAATGTAATTTTTTCTTTTTCATATATTTTTAATATATCATCTATACACTTGTTTACTTCTGTAATTTCAAAGTCATATGCTAAAATCCATGTAATTTCATTAATGATATTTTCATCTTCAAACCAATCTAGTACATTATTTGTATTAATATTTCCTTTTTCGAATTCTTCATACAATTTTTTTATTATAGCTTTGTTTGTTTCGTTTTTTATATCCTCTACACTTACTTTTGCTCTTATTTTTTCATAGCTTTCGTTTGGATAATTAATTAAAAGATATATTATTAATTTTTCTTTTTTATCATTTGCATTATCTTCTTTAATTGTTGGTTTTACTTCTAACCTTGGCTTTGATTTTTCAAGTATTTTTTTACTTGTTGTAGCTGTATTTTCTAATTTACTGATTTCTGCATAAATTGCCTCTTTTGAAATTTGATATTCAGATGCTATTTTTTGTACATAAACTTCTCTTTCAATTTCGTTGTCGATTTTTGAAAGTACTTTTGCAATTTCTTTTAGAAATTTGATTTTGTCATTTGGATGTTCAAGGTTCAAACTATTTTTTAGTACTTTTACTTTATATTCTACCAATGAAATTGCCTTTTCTACTTGTTTTTCAAATCTTTCTGGTCCATATTTTACAACAAATTCATCTGGGTCTTTTGCACCTTCTATTTGTAGAATTCTAACATCACAGCCTAATCCTTGTAAAATTTCTAGTCCACGCATTGTAGCAGCTTGTCCAGCTCCATCTGCGTCATAACCTATTATAACCTGCTGACTACTTCTTCTAAGTAATCTTCCCTGAGCTTCTGTCATAGCTGTACCCAAAGAAGCTACTGCATACGAAATTCCTCTTTGATGAAGTGATATAGCATCCATGTAACCTTCAACAATAATAATTTTCTTTAAGTCAGATCTTTTTGCAACATTGAGTCCAAATAGATGTCTTCCTTTGCTATAAACTATATTTTCAGGTGAATTTATGTATTTAGGTTTACTATCATCTAAGACTCTACCACCAAATGCTATAACCCTGTTTCTAACATCCTGAATTGGAAACATAAGTCTTCCTCTAAATCTGTCTATAAATTTACCATCTTGAATTTTATTTACTAAACTAGATGCTAATATTTCCTCTTCTGTAAAGCCTTTTGCCTTTAGCATTAAATATAATTCATTAAAAGTCCCAGAATAACCTATTAAAAAGTTTTTTAATGTATTATTATCTAGTCTCCTCTTTTTTACATATTCTTGTGCTTTTTTAGCTGATGGCTTATATAAATTTTCATGATAAAATTTAGCCGTTAATTCGTTAATTTGATATACTTTTGATTTTAATTGTAATAGTTTATTATCTTCTTCGTTTTCAAGTGTAGGAAGTTCTACTCCTGACCTTTCAGCAAGCATTTCTACTGTTTCTCTAAAGCTTAAGTTTTCAATTTTACTTACAAAATGAAAAACATTTCCGCCTACACCACAGCCAAAACAATGAAAAATTTGCTTGTCTGGAGAAACAGAAAAAGAAGGTGATTTTTCCTTATGGAATGGACATAATCCAAAAAAATTTCTACCACTTCTTTTTAATACTACATATTGTGATATTATATCTACTATATCATTTCTACTCTTTATTTCTTCAATTAACTCATCACTATATCTTACCATTTTGGTTTACCTTTCTTTACCATAAATATATTATTCGACATAAATAACATAAATCCTTCTTTTATGTTATGTAAAATGACATTTTTCGTTTTTTATTATATTTCTAATTTATCTACAGGTTATAAAAAATCTTCTTGTAATAAACAATAATCCTTATCTATACTTAATAATTTTATTCCAAATTTACAAATCTTTTTATAATACAATAAAGACGACTAATAATAAGTCGTCTTAAATTTTTTATAAGTTTGTTCCTGTTCCATCAAATGGAATAAATTTTTTAACAATATCTTTTCCAATTTCATTTGCTGCATGTTCTTCTGGTAATTTATATTCTTCAAATGACATTGTAATTTTATTATCTATTAAAGTTTCTACTTCTTCTTGTGATGCATGCTCTGCTAAAACTAATTCACTAACTAATATTTGTTTTGCATTATTAAGCATTTTCTTTTCTCCTGTAGATAGACCTTTTTCTTTTTGTTTAAAGCTTAGGTTTCTAACTACATCTGCTACTTCGTAGATATCTCCGCTTCTCATTTTTTCCATGTTATCACGGTATCTTTTATTCCAATTATTTGACATTTCTGTCTCATTTTCTTCTAATATTTCGAATACCTTACTTGCGTTTTCTTTGCTTATTATATTTCTAACACCTATTTCTTCTGCCTTAACTGTTGGTACCATTACTTTTACCTCACCTGGCATTTTTATGATGTAATAGGCTTGTTTTTCACCTAAAATATCTTTTTCTTCAATTGCATCAATAGTTCCTGCTCCATGCATTGGATATACTATTTTATCACCTACATTGAACATATAAGCACTCCCTCTCTACTATTTTTATTCGTTTACGTCAGTCAAGAAAGGTTTCGATTCTCTTTTTCAACTACATTTATATTATACTACAATTTTTGGTAAAAGTCAAAAGATTTTCCAAAATATTTTCGAGATTTTTTTACATAAAAACATTCCAATAAAAAAACAAGCCTAAGATTTTCTAGCAAATGTAAATTTTAAGAAAATCTTAAACTCGCCATATTTATTCTATATTTTTAACTCTCTCTTGCTAATATAACAAGTCTTTGTTCTGGATCTGTTGTACATGTAGATAATGAAATTTCCCTTTTTCCTTTTGTATCTCTAGTTGCATAAGAAAACTCTGTTGCATCTACTGTATGTGTTTTATAGATTGTATATTCAAGTTTATCTCCAGAAGAATCTGTAATATATATTTTATCTCCTACTACCAACTTTTTATTATTTGAAAAATATGTACCATTTCTATAATTATGAGCTGCTATTACTGTATTTCCTACCTCATTTAGTCCTGGTCCATATATAACTGCTGCTGCTGATTTCATAGATGTAGGTGTTGCTTTATCTACTATAGGTATTTTTACCTTTGTTTTTGGAATTTGTATAGTACCTATCATTGAGTATCCTCTATAATAACTTCCACTTGACGTTCTATTCGTTGTGTTATTTTTAGATGTATCATTTTGATTTTCTGGTTCTTCAGTCTGTGTTGGTTCTTCTGGTGTATTTTGATCTTCTATATTTACTACAATTACATCATTTTCAAATTCATCAACTGCTTTTTCAGCTTCTTTTAATTCTATATAATTACTTATATAATAGTAAGCTGCATAACCACCAACAGAGATTAATGCAATTATAGTTATAGCTATTATAATATTAAATACTTTTTTTCCTTTTTGCATTATATCTCTCCTTTCACAATTCTATTGCTCTCTTGCAAGTATAACCAATCTACTTTGTGTATCATCTGTACAAGTTAATAATGTTATTTCTCTTTTTCCTGCTGTATCTCTATATAAATGTGAAGAATCTTCTGGTGTAGTAGTGTATGTTTTATAAATTATGTATGTTACTTTCTTTCCTGTTGAATCTGTAATATAAATTTTATCTCCTTCTACTAATTTTTTATTATTAGAGAAGAATGTTCCATTACGATAATTATGACCTACTATTGTTGTATTTCCTACTAAATTTAATTCTGTTATATCTTCTTCATAAATTCCTACTGCTACTTCTATAGCTGATTTACTAGAACTTTCTAATACAAAATATTTTAAATTAATTGCTGGTATCTCTATTGTTCCAGCAACATTAAATCCTTTATACTTTTCTTTGTTATCTGTTGTAGTGTTACCATTATTATCTATAATTACATTTTCTACTCCTATTATAGGTGTTACTTCATTTGCAGTAACTGTATTAGTTATTGTATTTTCTATAGTCTCATTAAGTTTTTCATCATAATGGTTTACACTATCTTCTTGCTCTTTTTTTAATTTAGCATTATTAGAAATATAAATTCCAATACCTGCTAATATTCCTATAACTGCAATTATACCTGCAATTAATAATCCTGTTAATAATTTTGAATATTTGCCTTCAAACATAAAAATATCCTCCTTGGTCTATAGTTAACTCTATTATACCATAATGAGGATATTTTTTCTACATTTTTACTAAATTTTTGATAATTTGTGCAAATTAAATTTTAACTTTAATTTTAAAATTATAATTTGCTTTTATACTTTGACTATTTGATGATTTATCCAACAATTTTATCTCCTAACACTTTTCCACCTAAAATATGAAAATGTATATGCATTACTTCTTGTCCTGAATCTTTACCACAATTTGCAATTACTCTAAATCCTTGTTTTTCAAAGCCTTCTTGCTTTGCAATTTTATTTATTGTAGTATAAATTTTTCCAATTAATGCTTCATCTTCTTTTGTTAAATCTGTAAGCATTGATATATGCTTTTTAGGAATTACTAATATATGAATTGGAGCAGCTGGATTTATATCATGAAATGCTAATACATCTTCATCTTCATATACTTTTTTTGAAGGAATTTCTCCTTTTATTATTTTACAAAAAATACAATCTTCCATTTTTAATCCTCCTCAACTTTTAAATATTATTCTATATTATAGTATAGATAATTTTAAAAATCAATTAATCTATATTAATCAATTGACAATTTACATAATTTTATATATAATGTTACTATTAATGTAACTATAAATTTTCTTTAATCAATTTAAGGAGGAAAAACATAATGTTTTCTAGCAATCAAATTTTAACAATTTCTGGTGCATTAAACTCAAATGAACTAGAAATTGCCCTTGAATTTGCTTTAAAGTATTCTGGGGACTATAAAAATATGACACAAGAAGAAATTGATCGCGGTTGTAAATTAGTTTATCAAATTACTAAAGACGGTAAATATTGTATCGGTTGGGGATTTGAAACTGTTCCAAAAGGTTGGAGTGAGTATTCATTTAAGTTTGATATTGCAACTGTTAGTTCAACTATTCGGCAATACCTTGAGAATTTTCCAATAAATAAAAAATTCTTAGGAAGTGGTTTATATGAAAAAGGATTTATTATGAAAACCATCGAAACATGTTTTAATGATGAAGCCTATGGAATAAAAAGTCCATTTTACTGTATTGTATATTTTGAATCTTTCTCATGTTTCTATGCTAAGTAAGCAGAAAAAGAACGTTCTTTTTGAACGTTCTTTTTTCTATATTACTCTAAAATTGCTTTAATTCTTCTTACTCCTGCTGAACTTGCTTCTTCTTTTTTTATTTTGAAATGTCCTAATTCTGATGTATTTTTTACGTGAGGTCCTCCACATAATTCTTTAGATACATCTCCTATTGTATATACTGTAACTATATCTGGATATTTTTCTATAAACATACATTCTGCTCCAGATTTTATAGCTTCCTCTTTGCTCATTTCTTCTACTGTGACAGGTAAAGCTTCTTTTATCCATTCATTTACTAAATCTTCTGCTTTTTGTTTTTCTTCGTCTGTTAATTTATGGTCGCAGTTGAAGTCAAATCTCATTCTTTCATCTGTTATATTTGAACCTCTTTGATGTGTATCTTTTCCCATTACTTGTTTTAATGCTGCATTTAAAAGGTGTGTTGCTGTGTGGTATCTTGTTTCTATTTCACTATCTCCTGCTAAACCACCTTTAAATTTTTGTTCTGAACCAGCTCTTGATTTTTCTTGATGTTCTTTGAATTTTTGATTAAATCCTTCTTCATCAACTTTTATTCCTTTTTCATTTGCAAGTTCTACTGTTAATTCTAGTGGGAATCCATAAGTATCATATAATTTAAATGCTAAATCTTTATCTAACATGTTTCCATTTAAGTGAGAAACTATCTTTTCAAATTCTCTTAAACCTTTTTCTAATGTTTTGTTGAATTTGTTAAGTTCGTTTGTTAGTACATCTAAAACTACTTCTTTGTTATCTGTTAATTCTTTGTAGTAATCTTTATATTTATCAATAATCATACTTGCTAATTCTCTTTCAAATCCACTATTTAAGTCGATTTCTATCTTTTTAGCATGTCTAATCATTCTACGAATTAATCTTCTTAAAATATAACCTTGATCTGTGTTTGAAGGTTTTATTCCAGAGTAATCTGCACTAATGAATACTGCTGTTCTAATATGATCTGCAATTATTCTTATACTTTCTGGATTTTCTTTATAAGTTGTATTTGACATTTCTTCAATTCTATCTATTACATCTTTCCAAATTGATGTTAAGTAATTATCATCTACACCTTCTAATATTGCAACAGTTCTTTCAACTCCCATTCCTGTATCTACATTTTTCTTTGGAAGTTCAGAAATTGTACCATCTAAATGTTTTTCATATTGCATAAATACATTGTTCCAAATTTCTACCCATCTTTCATCTTCTGGGTCATGTTTTACTGGAACTGGATCATCTGATCTCCAGTAAAATATTTCTGTATCTGGTCCACATGGTCCTGCTTCTCCAGCAATCCAAAAGTTATTATCCTTATCTAAATAACTAATTCTTTCTTCTGGAATACCCATTTCTTTCCAAACTGATGCAGACTCTTCATCTCTAGGAATTAAATCGTCACCTTCAAATACTGTTACTGCTAATTTTTCTACTGGAATGTTTAATACTTTAGTTAAAAATTCAAAGCTCCATGAAATAGCTTCTTTTTTGAAGTAATCTCCTAAACTCCAGTTTCCAAGCATTTCAAAAAATGTGTGGTGAGTCTTATCTCCTATACCATCTAAGTCTGTTAATCTTACACATTTTTGAACATCTGTAAGTCTTGTTCCCAATGGATGAGGTTGTCCCATTAAATATGGTACAAGTGGTTGCATTCCTGCTGTATTAAATAATACACTTGGGTCATTTTCTGGTATTAATGGTGCACTTGGTATTATTTTGTGTCCTTTACTTTCAAAAAATTTTAAATATTTATCTTTTAAGTCTACTTTTTCCATTCTTTTCTCTCCTATCTTTATAAATGAATTATTATTTAACAATATATCAATTTATTAGTAACATTGCTAAGTTCTCTTCTTAATGTGTCTAATTATATACCAATTTTGTTTAACTTTCAACACCTATTAGTTCTAAATTTTCCACTTTTTCTATTTTGGCTTTTGATATCGTATTTTCTATTGGCTTATATGGAATTTTTACTACTTTATAATTTGTTGTATGTCCTTTAATATATTCATCCTCTTTTTCTTCCCATAATACTTCTAATTCTTTTCCAATTTCTTCTTCATTATACTTAATTTCATTATTATGTGATAATTCTATTAATTTTGTACTTCTTTGCTCTTTTATGTTTCCGTCTATTTGATTTGGCATTACAGCCGCTTTTGTTCCTTTTCTTGGAGAATATTTAAAAATATGCATTTGGTAAAAGTTAATTTCTTTTAAAAACTCATATGTTTTATTAAATTCTTCATCTGTTTCCCCAGGAAACCCTACTATTATATCTGTTGTTAACGCAACATTTGGATACGCTTTTCTTAATAATTCTGTACACTTTTTAAATTCTTCTGTAGTATACCTTCTATTCATTCTCTTCAATGTTTCATCACATCCACTTTGTAATGATAAGTGAAAGTGGTCACATATTTTTTCTAGTTTTGTTAATCTTTCTAAGAATTCTTCTGTAATTAAAGTTGGTTCTAGTGAACCTAATCTAATTCTTTTAATTCCATCTATTTTATTTATTTCTTCTAATAAATCTATCAATCCAATGTTTTCTTTTATGTCTCTTCCATATGAAGCTACATGTATTCCTGTAATTATAACTTCTTTAATTCCTTTTTGTGCAATAGTTTTTATTTCCTCTACTACATTTTGAATTTTTCTACTTCTTATATGCCCTCTTGCATATGGAATTATACAGTATGAACAAAATCTGTCACATCCATCTTGTACCTTTATAACTGCTCTAGTCTTTTCAGTATAATCTGTAACTCCAAAATCTAAAAATTCTTTTTGATACATTACATCTGTTACTTTTGTTTCTTTTATGTTATTATCATTTTCTGTTTTTGACGCAAAAGGGACAGATGACGCAAAATGAAACGTCCCCAATGAGTCAACTAAATCTGCTATTTTATTTTTTTCATTTGTTCCATATATTAGGTCTATTTCTGGTATTTTTTCTAATTCTTCTTTTGCCACTTGTGCATAACATCCACAAGCTACTAATATGGAGTTTGAATTTAATTCTTTTGCACGTCTTAGCATTTGCCTTGATTTTCTATCTGCCATATTCGTTACTGTGCACGTGTTTATTATATATATATCCGCTTTTTCATTAAACTCTTTTATTGTATATCCTTTTTTTATAAATTGTTCTATCATTGCATTTGTCTCGTATTGGTTTACTTTACAGCCTAATGTACAAAATGCCACTGTTTTTTCCATATTTCTTCCTCGTTTCTTTTTTTATTCGACTTATTTTATCATATTTTATCTACTTTTTAAAGTAGTTTTTAGATTTTCTAATTACATTATATAAAAAAACAGCACAAACTACAAAATATTTCTATTTTATTTTGACTTTTATGTAAATTCGTGTTATACTTAATTTATCTATTAATATTATTTTTTTAGGAGGGTTCTACTTTATGAGTAATACAACTTTATCAAATCCTATTGACATCCGGTTTGTTGAATTACGTACTAGATATTTAACAACCGGTGAGCTTTTTACTCCAAAAGACATCCTTGGAGAACGTCCGATAATTCCTGATTCTCCTGACATGGATGCTCGTTTAGAAGCATATGAGGAATGTGCTGAATATTCTAGGCAATATCAGGCCTTGGAGGAAAAAATTAAGCAAATGATTAAAGAGAAAGCATAAATTGCTTTCTCTTTAATTTTTATTTTATAGTATTTTTTCCCAAATCTCTTTATTTTTTCCAGTTTCTATAGTATAATAATATTGTTAGTTAAAATTTTAGGAGGTTTTGCTATGTGGTATATATGGCTAATTATAGCTGGCATTTGTTTTGTTATTGAAATGATAACAGTTGGCTTTTTTGTATTTTGGTTTGGAATAGGAGCTTTAATTACAATGTTAGTTAGTCTTATTTGCCCAGGTAACTTATGGCTACAATCAATAGTTTTTGTTGCAACTTCTACTTTGCTTATCTTTTTTACAAAACCTTTTGTAGAAAAATTCACTAAAAAAGATAAAAAAGTAATGACTAATGCTTTTTCAATTATTGAAAAAAAAGCTTTAGTTACACAAGACATTAATCCAAAATTTGGAGTTGGTCAAATTAAAGTTGAAAATGAAGTGTGGTCAGCAAAAACATTTGATGATTCTTTTATTGAAAAAGGAACACAAGTTGAAGTTTTAGAAATTGACGGAGTAAAAGCTGTTGTTCAACCTATTAAAATTGAAGCTATTAAATAAGTTATTAATTTTAAAATAAGCATTTTATATTTATTTTAAAGAAATGTTTATATTATATATTTTAAAGGAGGAAAATTTATGGAAGGAATTATAGCTTTAATTGTTATACTAGTTATTATTTTAATAATTGCATGTAAAACAATCAAAATTGTTAAACAATCAGAGGTTTATATTATTGAAAGACTTGGTAAATTTCATAAAATAGCTGATGCTGGTTTAACTATTATAATACCATTTTTCGATCATGTACGTAGTGTTGTAAGTTTAAAACAACAAACTATGGACATCCCACCACAAGGTGTTATTACAAAAGATAATGTTACAATTACAATTGATACAGTTGTATTTTATAAAATTACAGACCCTGCAAAGGCAGTATATGAAATTCAAAGTTTAAAGAAAGGTATTGAATACCTAGCAATTACAACTATTCGTGATATTGTTGGTAAAATGGATTTAGACGAAACATTTAGTTCTAGAGATGCTATTAATGATAAATTAAGAGTAATCTTAGACGAAGCAACAGACCAATGGGGTTGTAAAATAGACAGAGTTGAAATTAAAGATATTACTCCACCTGCAGATATTAGAGACGCAATGGAAAAACAAATGAATGCAGAAAGAAATAAAAGAGCTTTAATTTTACAAGCAGAAGGAGAAAGACAATCTGCTATAACTCTTGCAGAAGGTAAAAAAGAAGCTGCTATATTAGAAGCTGAAGCTGATAAAGAAGCTAAAATAAGAAGAGCAGCCGGTGAAGCTGAAGCTATTAAGAAAGTTGCTGAAGCAAAAGCTGAAGAAATACATATGGTATATGATGCAATGATGAAAGCAAATCCTGATGATAAATTAGTTCAATTAAAATCATTAGAAGCATTAAAAGAAGTTGCAAATGGAGATGCAAATAAGGTATTTATCCCATTTGATGCCACAACAGCTTTAGGTAGCCTAGGTGCTATTAAAGAAGTTATAAAAGACGATAAAAAGTCTTCAAAAAAAGATAAAGAATAATAAAAATTAAATATATTATAATAAACCTTCTTATTGAAAATAATAAATTCTGTAAGAAGGTTTTATTATACAAAAAGAGTTTCTAGCAATAACATCTGCTAGAAACTCTTTTTTCTTTATCCAGAATAGTCTTCAAGAAATACTCTGATTTTTAGAATGTAATTTTGCAAATTATAAAAATAATTTGCGTAGTCTCTTCTTGCATAATAGTCCACTATAAGCATTAAATCAGAAATATATGTTGCATTAATATATTTTTTAGCAATTAATATTTCTAGCTCTTTCATTGTATCTTCTTCATTTTTTAGTGTTCTATCTTTACACTGGTAGTACCGATAAAGTTCATCTACCTCTGTTGTTACTTGTGAAAGTACATAATTATATGCTTCATTCTCTCTACTCATGTTGCTACCTCCTTTAGGTGCCTTCATAAATTGTTGTTATATATTAACATATTTTATTCTATTTATCTATAGTTTAATACATAATTTATTCAATTGTGTCATCTTTTATATAATATTTTGTCCCTAACATTTTATCTGGTAAATATTGTTGTTCTACTACATGACCTGGGTAATCATGTGGATATTTATAACCTTCATTATAACCAAATTGTTCCATTCCCTCTGCAGGTGCATTTCTTATATGCATAGGAACATCACCCGTATCTTTATTTTTTACATCTTCTAATGCCTTATTTATTGCATTGTAAGAACAATTTGATTTTGGCGATAGCGCTACATATAAAGCCGCCTCAGATAAAATTATTCTTGCTTCTGGCATTCCTACCATATGAACCGCTTGCATTGCAGAATTTGCAACTACTAGCGCATTTGGATTTGCGAGTCCTACATCTTCAGATGCACATATAACAATTCTTCTTGCTAAAAACATAGGATCTTCCCCTCCATTTATAGCTCTTGCTAAATAAAATACTGTAGCATCTGGATCTGACCCCCTCATTGATTTTATAAATGCACTAATATTGTCATAATGGCTATCTCCATTTTTATCAAAAATCGCTTTTCTGTTTTGCACACTGTCTGCCGCTATTTGAGGTGTAATTTCGATAACACCTTCTTTATTTATTTTTGTAGTAAGAACTGCTACTTCTAAACCATTTAAAGCTGTACGTACATCCCCATTTGCAACTTCTGCAATTTTTCTTAATGTTTCATCTTCTATTTTTATTTTGTAACTTCCAAGTCCCTCTGGTGCTACTAATGCTCTTTTTAATACTGTATATATATTTTCTATTGTTAAAGGTTCTAATTTTACGACCATAGAACGAGATATTAAAGCTTTGTTTACCTCAAAATAAGGATTTTCTGTAGTTGCTCCAATTAAAATTACTGTTCCATTTTCTACATATGGTAAAAGTGCATCTTGTTGTAATTTATTAAAGCGATGAATTTCATCTATAAACAATATACATTTTCCTGTAGGATTTAAAAGTAAATTACTAGCTTCTGTAATTGCATTTTTAATATCTCCTACTCCTGCTGTTACAGCATTTATTCTTGTAAATTTATATTTTGTAGTTTCACTTATTACCCTTGCTAGTGATGTTTTTCCACACCCTGGAGGTCCCCACAAAATAATACTAGATAATCTATCTGCTTTTATTGTACGATATAAAATTTTATCTTGACCTAAAATATGTTCTTGACCAACATATTCTTCTAAATTTTTAGGTCTCATTCTGTACGCCAATGGCTTACTAAAATCCGTCATTTTCTTAATCTCCTTTTTAATTTTAGGGACGGGCTTAAAAATTTAATTTCCATCATCTAATTATTTTCTATCTTTTACATCTGTTCAAATTCATAAATTAGTAATTTTGATTTTTTAATTCATTCTTCAAATTGATTTTTTAAATTTTTAAGCCCGTCCCTAAAATTTATCTTGCTAAATTTTTTAATCCTAATTTTATTATTTCTTCTACTGTTAATTCTTCATTTATTCCTTGAAGTGCTTTTTCTATTTCTTTTTTGCTGTATCCTAATACTTGAAGTGCTGAAATTGCCTCATTATATTTTTGTGTATCTATTACTTTTTCCACTTGCTTCTCTACTTCTTCTATATCTTGCTGTTTATTTAATTTATCTTTTAGCTCTAATATTATTCTTTGTGCTCCTTTTGGACCAATTCCTGGAAGTGCTTTTATTTTAGCAACATCATTTGTAATTACAGCTAATGCAAAACTTGATGGAGTAATGTTAGATAATATATTTATTGCTGATTTTGCACCTATTCCACTTACAGATAACAATAATTCAAACATTCGAAGTTCTTCATTTGTATTAAATCCGTATAAGCTCATTTCATCTTCTTTTACTTTTAAATATGTATGTACTTTTACTACTTGTCCTATTTCTCCTAATTCTGCTATTGCTGTTTCTGACATAAATATTTTATAACCTATTCCATTTACATCTATTACAATATAACCTCTTGTTTTTACTTCTAAACTTCCTTTTATATATGCGTACATAATTCTCTCCTTTGTTATTGACAATCTTTTATAAAAATTATATAATAAGTGTAGAAAATGAGAAACCACAAACGTGGTTTGCCAGTGTAAAATTTAACACATCTACACCGCCAAGTGAACAGATGTGTTTTTTTATTGGCTTATTTGTTCTTGCTCAAAATTGTCGCTAACGCTATAACTAAGGCAAAGGTAATGATAGTCATCCCTAGTAATCCATAAAACAATATGTATATAATACTTAGTAATTCTGTTTCTATCATACGCCTCACCTCCTTTATGGAGGCAAACCACATCTGCTTATTCTCATTCTTTATGTTCCATACTATATAACATTGCTATGCAAAAAACAAGCGAACATTTAAAATTTTGCAAATTTTTGTTTTGTTTTTTATTTTCAAAGGACATCAAAAAAAGAGCTTTTATGCTCTTTCTTTAAAATCAAACTTTCCAAGTACTAATCCTACCATATGTACAATTTTTGTTGAATTTCTTTTTGCTATACCTTTTCCTAAAGCTTTACCACCTACTGTAAGTGATGCAACTATTGCACTGATGATAAATTGTAAATCAAAGCTTAAATTATATTTTTCTGTTATTTTTATTGTAATAAGTGCTGCTATAGAACCACTTATTACACCACATATATCTCCTATTACGTCTGCACATATATTTGATACTCTTGATGAATTACGTATAAGTTTTATTGATGTTTTTGCACCTTTCATTTTCTTACTTGCTTTTGCATGAAGTTCTTCTTCCTTTGCAACTGTAACTGCAACACCTATTATATCAAATATTATTCCTATAAATATTGTTAAAATTAATATTAACAATGCTGGAAACAATTCCAAACTAGAAATTGCATTTGTACAAATGTATGAAAAAACTATAGATAAAATAAAAGTGGTTATAAACACAGTTATAAACCATTTCAGCTCCGAGTTATCTTTTTTGTTGTTTTCTTTATTTGACATTATTTTTTATGCTCCTATTTTTTCATATAAATTTTTTAGATGGTAAAAACCTAAGTAAATTTTACGGTTTAGGTCTAGAAGAATTTCTCTATTTTCTACTAAACATTACTATTTAGCCGTTTCCGTTTAAAGAAAATATCTTACCACTATTCACAATTTGTAAAAACAATTATAAATAATAGTTAGAAACCAGATCGCCACTTAAAATCCGTACCTTAATCCCTAGATTTTCTTGCTTATAGATTAAAGCAAACATTCTAGAAGTTTTCCTTTAAATACTGCTACCTATCATTAGTCTCTTTTGCAAAAATAATTTCATAACTCTAAATACATGTTTTGTATAGTTCAATTAAAAATTGGCCTAATTATTAATTGAATTTTCAGTTAATCCCGATACCTTCACTCAAAACAGGCTACGCTATGTATTTTGTGTCTTGGCACTCAACATAGGTTATACTTAAATTGCTTTCTAAAAGTCATATTTAGAATTTTTCTTAAGCCTCCGCGAAAATAGGGAATCCTATATATGCCATTATATATTACCCTAAATTCTTTACTCCCTATTTACACACAAAACTGGCATTTCGCGCATAAATAAGAAACTTCAACGATGTGCCCTTTAGTGGATTTTTAGCCCCACCCTCATGATAGACAGTATGACTAGAATAATGCACCATCGATTAATATTATAACATATTTTGGAAATTTTGCAAAGTTCAATTTAGCTCATTTTAGGTGTTTTTTACCTTTTTTAGCATATTTTTTCTCAATTTTATTATTTTGCTAATTTTCTAATAATAAATAAAGTTTTTTCTCTTTTTTATAGTAATTTCTCTTATTCTATTAAATTTCCTATTCTATATTTTTTTTGTAAAACACTTGATTTTCTTCTAATTGTGTGTTAATATTGTAAATAGTCAATTTTATTAAAACTAATAGGAGGTGCTAAAAATGGCAAAATGTGAAATTTGCGAAAAAACACTATCTCATGGAAATAAAATTAGTATTGCACGTTCACACGTTAGTAGAAGAGCAACTAGAACATTTAAACCAAACGTAAGAAGCGTTAAAGCAGTTGTAGACGGACAAGTAAAGAAAATGTCTGTATGTTCAAAATGTTTACGTTCTGGAAAAGTAAAAAGAGCTTAATTAGTGAATATATATTAAAGTAGGATGCATACTACTTTTTGATACTAAAATTTCTTAAGAAATAGTAAAAATAAAATAGGTCAAATGAGAAGAATTTTTTATTCTTTTGATTTGACCTATTTTATTTTTTGCATAATTTTTTATTAAAATAAAGCACTTAACTTTGCAAATATTTAATATCTCTTCCTATGTAACTTTTAATCTTTTATCCCAAATATTAATTTTACAAATCCTCTTAAAAATTTTGGAACTTTTTTTACAACTATTGTCATACCTATTCACTCTCCTTTATTTTATTTAGCAAAACAGCCACATCACCCCTATAATTAGAATTGCAGCTCCTATTAAAAATAACCAGCCTGTAATTGGAAGTAATAACACTAATAATACTCCAAGACCTATCCCTATTAAACATACACCTATAGTCTTTTTTAGTGCACAAAACATAATATATTACCTCCTTTAATTATATTATATTTATTTCAATTTATTTTGTTACCTTTTTTATGTAATATATTTCTATTGAAAATTTTTCTTTCTTATGTTTAAATATTTATATATGGAAAGGATTGAAATATTTATGAACCAAAAACAAGCTATAGAAATTTTAGAAACCTTAAAAAGTACTTATCCCGATGCAAAATGTAGTTTAGATTTTGCCACTCCTTTTGAATTATTAGTTGCAGTTATTTTATCTGCGCAATGCACTGATGATAGGGTTAATAAAACTACCCCCGATATTTTCAAAAAATATAAAACACCAGAAGATTTTGCTAATATGGATTTAGAGCTATTAGAACGATTAGTTCATCCTTGTGGCTTTTATAAAAATAAATCAAAGAATATAAAAGCTACTGCTAAAATTCTTGCCACTAAATATAATTCTAAAGTTCCTTCTACTATGGAAGAATTGCTTTTGCTTCCTGGAGTTGGTAGAAAGACTGCAAATGTTGTAATGTTAGAAGCATTTAATAATCCTCAAGGTGTAGCAGTAGATACTCATTGCAAGCGAATTGCAAATAGAATTGGCTTTTCAAAAGAATCTACTCCAGAAAAAATTGAGCAAGATCTTTTAAAAATTTTTCCAAAACAATACTATTATGATTTGAACCATATTTTTATGTGGCATGGACGTAATATTTGCACTTCTCAAAAACCTAAGTGTAATATATGTCCTATTTATTCTAAATGTAACTATTTTAATAACAAGATTTAGTGTTTTATTTCATAAAAAGTAGCATTAAATATTGCAAATTATAAGAATAAAATCTGCAATATTTAATGCTACTTTTTCTTGACAAAATGCCTCTAAAGATATATATTTACTCTATACTATTTGAAAGGAGAAATTTATAATGTTAAAGAAAAAATCAAAAATTTTACTTAGCGTATTATTTGTATTATTACTACTATCTTCTGTATGTTTAGCAACTGAAGATACATCTTTAATTGATGACTCTGTAGTAGTTACTTCTGATACTAATAATACTCAAGAAGTTGACACTACTTCTTCTACTACTAATTGGGTTAATACTGATTTATATCTTTCAGAAGATAAAGTTACTATTGACAAAGTAGTAGATGGAAATGCTTTCGTAGCTGCAAAAGAAGTTACTGTTACTGGTGAAATCGGTGGAGACCTTTTTGTTGTAGCAGATAAAGTAACTATTGAAGGTGGATACGTATATAGTAGCCTTTTCGTTTGTGCTAATGAAATTACAATTAATGGTGTTGTTTATGATGTATATGCTATTAGTAATAATTTCAATTTAGAAAGTAATGGTTTTATTTATAGAGATTTAAAAGTAACAGGTTCTAATATTAACTTAAATGGAAAAATTAGAAGAGATGCTTACATATCTGCAAAATCATTAACTTTAAATGAACAATCTGGTACTATTGTTTATGGTAATTTAGAGTATTCTACACCATCTGAAATTACTATTCCAGAAGGAGCTGTTGCAGGAAGTGTTAAATACAATGTAAATACTTCAAATACTGAAAAAGAAACTAGTATTGCTAGTATAATTTTAGGTTATGTATCTGAAGCAATACAAGCATTACTTCTAACTTTTGTATTAACAGTAATTTTATTATGGTTAACACCTAAATTTGTTAATAGAGTTGGAAACATGAGTGTTGGAAAATCTTTTGCTAGTTTAGGAATTGGTTTTATTACTCCAGTTGTTCTTGTTATAGTTGCTTTATTATTAGCAATTAGTGTTATTGGATTAAAAATGTTACTTCCTGCAACATTCATATTTGTAGTATTTTCACTTATCGCTTCTTCAATTACAAGTATATTCTTTGGTAAACTATTTACTAAATTACTAAAAACAGATAGTAAAGTTAAATTTGTATTATTTACATTATTATCTAATTTAGTATTATGGTTATTAACAAAAATACCATTTGTTGGTGGATTCATTGGATTCTTGATTTATGCATTTGGTATTGGTACTTTATTAGTAAACATTGTTTGCAGAAAAGAAGTTGTTGTTGAGAAAAACGAAAAAGTTGAAAAATCTGAAGTAAAAACTGTTGAAGCTAAAGCTGAAAAAGAACCAAAAGCTACTAAAGCTAAGGAAGCTAAAACTAGTACTGCTAAAACAGAAAAAGAAAAAACAACAAAAACTAAAAAAGAAGATAAATAATTAACATACAAAAATAAAATGAGAAATTAAATTTCTCATTTTATTTTTGTTTTAAACTATCTATTGCTTTCTTAAAGTCTTCTGATTTTGCAATGTAATTCCCTGCAACTAATATATTGGCCCCTGCTTCTATTACTTGTTTAGCAGTTTCATTATTTATTCCACCGTCTACTTCTATATCTACTTCAAACCCATTTTCATAAATAAATTTATTTAGTTCTTGAATTTTTTCTATTGTTTCTGGTAGAAATTTTTGTCCACCTTTTCCTGGTTCTACAGACATTACTAATATTTTATGAATATAAGGAATATATTTATATATATCTTCTATATTTGTTTTTGGCTTTAATGTTATGCCTGCCTTTATATTATTATCCTTAAGATATGAAATCCATTTTAAAGCCTCTTCTTCGTTTTTACAGCTTTCTATATGAAATATAATAGATTGTACTCCCATATCTATATATTCTTTTAAATAAGGTTCTATATCTTCTACCATTAAATGCACATCTATTGGTGTATTTGAAACTTGTTTTATATATTCTGTATATTCTCTCATTTTTTCTATTGTATTGTTCTCAACAAATTTTCCATCCATAACATCTATATGAAAGTAGTTTGTTCCTGCTACTTCTAAGTCATATATTGTTTTTATTATTTTCTCTTTTTCTATATCTAAAAGAGATGTTGCTACTTCTACCATTTACGTTCCTCCTTTTGTTTTAATTCTTCCATTATTTTGCAATATCTTTCATATCTTTGCTCACTTATTTTGCCTTCTTCTATTGCTTTTTTTATTCCACAATTTTGTTCTTTTATATGTTCACAATCTGTGTATTCACAATTAGGTAAATATTGTTTAAATTCTTTAAAATAATAGCATAAATCTTCGCTTTCTATTTCTTCTATTGTAAAAGTAGAAAATCCTGGTGTATCTGCTATATAGCCATTATCTATTTCATACAAAGTTACACTTGTTGTAGTGTTTTTTCCTTTTTGATTTTTTAAGCTTATATCTCCTTCAAGAGTTTTTGTTTCACTAAACAAACTATTAATTAGTGTTGATTTTCCTACACCTGAATTTCCTGAGAATGCTGTAATATTGCCTTTTAAAGCTTTTCTTAATTCTTCTATTCCTTTTCCTTCTTTTGCAATTGTATCTATAACTTTGTAGCCTATTTTTTCATATACTTCATGTATATTTTTTAATATTTCTTCGTTTCCTAAATCCACTTTATTTATACATATTATTGGAGTTATTTTTAAATATTCCGCATATGCTAGTTGTTTATCTAACAATAATAAATCTGGTTTTGGAGATTTTAAAGAAACTACCAATACTATTTGTGTTAAATTTGCAAGTTTTGGTCTTTTTGAATACATGGTTCTATCTAGCACTTTAGTTATCATTCCTTTATTTGGTTCGTTTTCTATTGTTTCAGTTTCTACATAATCTCCAACTACTGGAGTAAGTTCTGTTTGTTTTATTTTTCCCATTGGCTTACACTCTATTATTTTGTCTTCAATTTTTACTTCATATAAATTTGAAATATTACTTATTATTAATCCTTTTGGCATATTTAATCTCTTTCAGTTGGAAAAGAAATAAATTATTTTCCAACCTTACTTCCTTTTTATTTTTTAAGAGGACTGGTAAACTTTTTTTCCAATCCTCTATTTTTTATAGCGTAGTAAAATTTCTAATTACAATAAAATTGCAATTTTTATTCAAAAGTAACTACTGGACTTGAACTATTCAAATCTAGATTCTTTGTACCTTTTAATACATCATCTACATAGACTTTTACTTCTACCGTTCCCTTTCCTTGAATTTCTGTTGTTATTTTAGTAGTATCTTTTGCTTTTTCTTCATTATATACTATATCTCCATTTACTGTAACTTTTACCTGTACTTTTGGAACAGTTACTTCTTCATTTGTTGAAGTTGGTTTTGAATAATTTAAAATTGATTTTAAATTAACATTTACTGTACCTTTCTTTACTTCTGAAATTTTATTTACTGTAAGAACTATCGTAGTTCCTTCATCTACCACTTCACCTACATCTTTACTTTGTTTTAATACTATTCCATTTGTTTTTGATGTATCTTCGTCATATTTTACTTCTACTTTTAATTTTGCATCTTCTAGTTCTTTTCTAGCATCTGCTTCTGTTTTACCTACAACAAATGTTACAGGTACTTGTTCTAAGCCATTTCCTATACTTACATATACTTTTACAATTTCTCCTGCTTTCATTTCAGTATTTTCTGCCGGATCTTGTCTTGTAACATAGCCTTCTTTTATTTTGTCACTTTTTTCTTCTATTTTCTCTATTTTTAATTTTTTAGCAGTTATTTCTTTTTCAGCTTCTGAATATTCCATTCCTGCTACCTTTGGAACTGTAGTTAGCTCTGTTCCTTTGCTAATTGTTAAAGATATTTTTGAGTTTTCTTTTATTGTAAAATTCTTTCTATAAGCTGGATTTTGAGCACTTACTTTTCCTGCTTCAACTTCACTATTATATTCCTCTGTTGCTATTTCATAAGTGAATTTAGTTCCTTTTAATTTTTCTTTAACTTCATCCTCTGTTAGTCCAACTAACTCTGGAATTTCTACATTTTTTATTGTTCCAGCATCCATTGCAAATTTTGTAATAAATATTGTTACTACAAATACAAGTATAAATATAACTGCTAACATTACAATTTTCATCTTTGGATGTTTTTCAAAATATTGTTTTAGCTTGCTCTTTTTCTTATTATTTTCTTTGCTTTTATTATTTTCAAGCATTTCGTCTGTGATTGTTCCCATTACTTGAGTACGATTCATATCTATTTTTTCGTTTTCTACAAAGTTTCCTTCTGGATTTTTTAATGCTGCATTTAAATCTTTAAGCATTTCTGTAGCTGATTGATAACGTTCACTTGGTTCTTTTCTCATTGCTTTCATTATAATTTGATTAACAGCAAGTGGAATACTTGGATTTAATTTTATAGGTTCTACTGGTTTTTCTTGCATATGTTTTAATGCAATAGAAACAGGTGTATCTGCATCAAATGGTACTCGACCTGTTAGCATTTCATACATTACAACTCCTAAAGAATAAAGGTCAGATTTTGCATCTGTATATCCTCCTCTTGCATGTTCTGGCGAAAAATAATGTACAGAACCTATTGTTGTTCCAAATGCTGTAATAGTAGAATTTGAGACTGCTTTTGCAATACCAAAGTCTGTAACTTTTGCAACTCCATCTTCTGTTATAATTATATTGTGTGGTTTTATATCACGATGTACTATGTTATTTTTATGTGCTGCTTCTAATGCTGAGGCTATTTGAATAGCAATATTTATAGACCATTTCCAAGGAAGTATACCACTTTCTGATATTATTTGTTTTAAAGTTTTTCCTTGTATTAATTCCATTACTATATAATATATGTTATCTTCATGTCCTACATCATAAACAGATACAATATTAGGATGTGTAAGACCTGCAGCTGATTGTGCTTCTATATTAAATCTACGAATAAATTCTTCATCTGTTGTAAATTCTTCTTTTAAGACTTTAACAGCAACAAATCTATTTAAAACATGACATTTTGCTTTATATACTGTTGCCATTCCACCGTTTCCAATTTTCTCTAGGATTTCATATCTGCTTCCTATATATTTTCCTATTAAATCCATATTTTTTATCTCTCCCTTGTTTATCTTATTACAATAGCTGTAATATTATCATAGCCACCATTTTCATTTGCTTTTTCTACTAGTTTTTCTGCAGCTAATGTCCCTTCTTTTTTTAGAATATTATATATTTCTTGTTCTTCTACCATATTTGTTAAACCATCACTACATATTAGTATAATGTCATCTTTTATAAATCCTTTAACTGTTACATCTGGTTCTACAAATGCTGTACATCCTAATGCCTTCATAAGCATATTCTTTTTTGGATGATGGTCAGCTTCTTCTTGTGTAATAGTTCCATCTTTAACTAATTTTTGTACATAACTATGATCATGAGTTAATTTTCTAAAAAATTCTCCTCTTAATCTATATATTCTGCTATCTCCTACATGTCCAAGATATAACTTATTATTATATATTAAACATACTTCTAAAGTAGTACCCATTCCGTCTAAATCCTTTTGTTCTTTTGATTTTTCATATACTACCATATTAGCATATTCCATTGCACTTTTTACTAGTTTTAGTATGTCTTCTCTTTCTTTTGGTGTATTTTCAAAATTACTTTGTATATAACTTAAAGCTATAGTTGTAGCTAATTTACTAGCAATTTCTCCTCCATTATATCCACCCATTCCATCTGCTAATATATATATTTTAAGTGGATCTTCTGGATTAGATATATAATAATAATCTTGGTTCATATCTCTTGCTTTTCCAACATCAGTTTTTGCAAAAGCTCTCATTCGTTTTCTCCTATCTTGTTTAAATTTTTTCTTCTTAATTGTCCACATGCAGCATCTATATCTGAGCCTAACTCTCTTCTAATAGTTGCTACTATTCCGTGGTCATTTAAATAATCTCTAAATTTAATTATATTTTCATTTGTACTTTTAGTATATTTTCCATTTTCTATTTTATTTATAGGTATTAAATTAACATGGCATAGCATACCTTTTAATAGTTTTACTAATTCTTTAGCGTCTTCTAGGTTATCATTGTTATCTTTTGCTAAAGCATATTCGAAAGATATTCTTCTGTTTGTAACTTTTATATAATCTTTACAAGCCTGAATTAGTTCTTCTATTTTATATGCATTATTTACTGGCATCATACTGCTTCTTTTTTCATTATTTGTTGCATGAAGTGAAATAGAAAGTGTACAAGGAATATTTTCTTTTGCTAAGTCATATATTCTTGGAACTAATCCACTTGTTGAAACACTAATATGTCTTGCCCCTATATTTAGTCCTTTTGGATGATTTATAATATGTATTGCTTTTATTACATTATCATAATTGTCTAAAGGCTCTCCAATTCCCATAAATACAATATTTGATATTCTATCACCTGTGTCTTGTTCTACGGCTATTAGCTGTTCAACGATTTCTCCTGCTGTTAAACTTCTAACAAAAGGTATTCCTGTTGATGCGCAAAACTTGCATCCCATTTTGCAACCTATTTGTGAAGAAACACATATCGTTTTTCCATGGTGATATTCCATAAGTACTGTTTCTATTGCATTTTCATCTAATACATCAAATAAATATTTTTTTGTGCCATCTGCAGATTCTAATTTTTTTATAATGTTAAAATTGCACATTGTATAGTTTTGTTTAAGCTTTTCTCTTAATTCAATTGATAAGTTTGTCATTTCATCAAAGCTTTTTACTTTTTCTACATATAACCAATGAAAAATTTGCTCTGCTCTAAATGGCTTTTCTCCTAATGCTTTTAGTTCTTCTTTTAATTCTTCAAAAGTATAATTTTTTATATTCTTCATATTTCTCTTTTCCTTATTTCCGTATAATAAATTTATACCATAAAGTGTATAATATTTCAATAGTTTGAGTAAATTAAATTTTAGTGACAAGCTTAAAAATAAAAAAGTATAATTAGATTTTTAGGTCTGTTCCTAAAATTCATTTTTTTACTTTTTTTATTCTTTTTTAATTGTTTAAATGCTATAATGCATATACTATAAAAGGAGATAAAAATGGATAGATACAATGTTACAAAAAAGGCCGGATTGCTAGGGATACTTGGTAATTTGTTTTTATTAATTATAAAAGGAAGCATTGGTTTTATTTGCAACTCTCAAGCCATGATAGCAGATGCTGCCAATAGTGCTGGTGATATTTTCGCCTCTATTATGACATGGGTAGGAAATAAAATATCAAGTGAGCCACAAGACGACTCTCACAATTTTGGTCATGGAAAAGCTGAATATATATTTTCACTTTTCATAAGTATTTCTATGATTGTTGTTGCTTTTAAACTTCTTTATGACTCAATTATAACTTTAATATATGGAAGTACTATTACTTTCTCTTGGTTTTTAGTTGTTGTTTGTATAATCACTATTTTAGTTAAATTTAGTTTGTTTATTTACACTAATAAACTTTGTAAAAAATATAACAACATTTTGTTAGAAGCCAATAGCAAAGATCACAGAAATGATTGTATTGTTACAACCTTCACTCTTATTTCAATTTTAGCAACTTTAGTTGGAATAACTTTTTTAGATGGTATAGTTGGAACTGGAATTTCTATTTGGATTGCTATTACAGGTTTTAAAATATTTATAGAAAGTTATAATGTTTTAATGGATGAATCTATAGATGAGGAAACAAAAGATTTGATTTTGCGCTATGTTAAAAATTATAAAGAAATTCAGAAAATTGAACATATTTCTTCTGCTCCTGTTGGTTACCAATATATTGTCGTTTTAACAATTTGTTTAGATGGTAATATGAGCACCTTTGAAAGTCACAAGTTAGCTGATAACCTAGAAAAAGATATAAATTCTTTGGAAAAAGTCTATAATACCATAGTTCATGTAAATCCAATTTAAAATATTATTTGCAAACAAAAAATTTATCTTTAAAAACATTGACTAACAAATTTTAGTGCTATATAATCAAAACAATAAAATTATTATAGGAGGTATACTATGGAACAAACTTATACAGATATTCCTACTATTTTAAGCATAGCAATTAATGAAAACATTGGATATATTAATAATGTTTACTTTCGGATAAATGGTGTTAATATTGGTAAAGTTAATTGGGTTAGTAGATTTCAAAAGGATGATAATTCTTGGTATAGTATATTTACTACTGAACATATCTTCTATACTCCCTGTAAAAATCAACAACTTGACTTTATCTATGAAGTTGATGGTTTTTATTACTTTACTGAACCAATTATATTCAATGTAGAAAAACTTTATAATTAATCTCAAAATCTGTTTTATAAAATGTTCCTCAGTTCCTTAGTAGTCTGTAAATTTGACTCTTAAATTCTAAAAAACGACAAATCTAATTTGATTTGTCGTTTTTTATCAATTAATGATTTTTTTGTTGTGCTTTAGGCAGTTATATACTTTATTTAATTTCAATCTCGCCATCTTTATTTAATCCTATTTTTACTTCTTTATCCTTTGAAATTTTTCCATCCAATATAGCTTCAGCAATCTTATCTTCTAACAAGTTTTGTATTGTCCTTTTTAGTGGTCTTGCTCCATAATTTGCATCTGTACCCTTTTCAATTATCTTGTCTTTTACATCGTCATCTATTTTAATTTTAATATTTTGTACTTCCATACGTTTTATTACTTGTTTTAGCATAATATCTACTATTTGTCTCATTTCTTCTTTTTGTAATTTATGGAACACAATAATTTCATCTATACGATTAATAAATTCTGGTTTGAATTCCTTTTTTAATTCTGCAAGAACATCTTTTTTAATGTCTTCATATTCTTTTTTATCTTCTTTGTTTTCTTCTTTAGAAGTAAATCCCAATGTTTTCTTATCTGTAATTAATCTTGCACCTATGTTTGAAGTCATTATTATTACTGTATTTTTGAAGTTAACTGTTCTACCATTACTATCTGTTAATCTACCATCATCTAATATTTGTAAAAGCATATTCATTACATCTGGATGTGCCTTTTCTATTTCATCAAATAGTATAACAGAATATGGATTTCTACGTATTTTCTCTGTTAATTGTCCTCCCTCTTCAAAACCTACATATCCTGGAGGTGAACCTATTAATTTTGAAACACTATGTCCTTCTATATATTCAGACATATCAATTCTTATCATTGAATCTTCATTTCCAAATAAACTTTCTGCTAATGCTTTTGAAAGTTCAGTTTTTCCTACACCTGTAGGACCTAAGAATAAGAATGAACCTATTGGTCTGTTTGGATCTTTTAATCCAACTCTACCACGTCTTATTGCTTTTGCAACTGCCTCTACTGCTTCATTTTGACCAACTACTCTTTCATGTAATGACTTTTCCAAATTTCTTAATTTTTCGTTTTCATCTTGTGTTAATTTCTTTACTGGAATTCTAGTCCAGCTAGAAATTACTTCTGCAATATCTTCTTCTGTTAAAGTTATTACTTCTTTGCTATTTTTGCTTTCCCATTTTTGTTTTTCTTTTTCTAACTTATCTTTTGCCTCGTGTTCTTTATCTCTTAAAGTTGCAGCTTTTTCGAAATCTTGACTTCTAACTGCTTCCTCTTTTTCTTTACTTATTGCACTAATTTCCTCTTCTAATTTTTTCAAACTATCTGGCACTGTATATGCTCTCATTCTTACTTTTGATGCCGCTTCATCTATAAGATCTATTGCTTTATCTGGCAAAAATCTATCATTAATATATCTTACAGATAAATCAACTGCTACTTTCATAGCTTCCTCTGTAATTTTTACATTATGATGTGCTTCATACTTGTCTTTTATTCCCTCTAGTATTTTTAAAGTATCTTCTGAAGATGGCTCTGTAACTGTTACAGGACTAAATCTTCTTTCTAATGCACTATCTTTTTCAATATATTTTCTATATTCATTTAATGTAGTTGCACCAATTAATTGAATTTCTCCTCTTGCTAATAATGGTTTTAATATATTTGCTGCATCTACTGCACCTTCTGCTGAACCTGCACCAACTATAGTATGAATTTCGTCTATAAATAAAATAACATCTTTTGCTTTTTTTACTTCATTTAAGCATTTTTTTATTCTATCTTCGAAATCTCCTCTATATTTTGCACCAGCTACCATACTAGTAATATCAAGAGTTACTACTCTTTTATCTTTTAAACTTTCTGGTACATCTCCTGCTACTATTTTTTGTGCTAACCCTTCTACAACCGCTGTTTTACCAACACCTGGTTCACCTATTAAACAAGGATTATTCTTCATTCTTCTAGAAAGTATTTGTATAACTCTTTCTATTTCATTTTTTCTACCAATAACAGGATCTAATTTTCCTTCTATTGCTCTTTTAGTTAAGTCTGTTCCATACTGATTCAAAGTTTGAGTTTGGTTATAACTTGCTCCTACTTTTGAATTTGTAGATTTTTTTTCTTCATTTAATATGCTTTCATCATCATTTAATACTTTTACTATTTCATTATATAATTTTTGTGGATTTACATTTAAGTTTAATAATATACGAACTGCTACACTATCTCCTTCACGCATAATTCCAATTAGTAAATGTTCTGTTCCTATAAAATCTGAACCTAGCTTTTTAGCTTCTATAAATGCTGTTTCTATAACTCTTTTAGTTCTTGGTGTAAATCCTAAAATTTCTTCTTCTCCTATTTCTTCATTTTTACCAACTAAAGCATCTATTTGTTCTTCTATTTGCTCTGGCGTAATTCCTTGGTTTTCTAAGACTTTACTTGCAACTCCAGAACCTTCTTTTAAAAGGCCATATAGCAAATGCTCTGTTCCTATATAATTATGTCCAAATTCTAAAGCTATTCTATTTGCATATTCAATTGCTTTTTCTGCTCTTTTTGTAAATTTATACATCATTGTAATCACCTTCCTTAATTTGAATTTTTATAAAGTTTTCTATTTTTCATTAATTATTTGTTTTATAACTTCTGCTCTTTTTATATCTCTCTGATTTGCGTCTAATACTTTTCCTAAATACTTTTGTAAGTTTGCAGGTTTTGTATATAACATCATGTTCTTTACTTTCGTATCATTTAATTCTGTTATAACACCTAAATCTGTACCTAATTTCACACTTGATAACAAATTACTACATTCATCTGAATCTAATTTTCTTGCATTTGTTAAAATCCCATATGAACGATACACTTTATCTTCTAAATCCATTCCATTTTTAGCTAAATATTTTCTTGCTAAACGTTCTTGTTCCATTACTTTTCTTGTTATATTTTCTAGATTTGTAACTATTTCTTCCTCACTTATACCTAAAGTTTGAATATTAGAAATTTGGTAAATGTCGCCCTTACTTTGTGAATCTTCACCATACAAACCACGAATTGTCATTCCAAAATTATTTACTATATGAAGTACCTTACTTAGGTTTCCTGTTATTTTTAGTGCTGGTAAATGCACCATAACAGACGCTCTTAAACCTGTGCCTACATTTGTAGGGCAAGCTGTTAAAAATCCATACTCTTCTTTATAGCTAAATCCTAACAATTCATTTAATTTTTCATCTAGTTCAATTGCTAAATTCAATGTTTCTTTAAGTTCTAATCCGCTAGAAAATACTTGAATTCTCATATGATCTTCTTCATTCAGCATAACACAAATATTTTCTTCGTCATTTATTAAAATTGCTTCTTCCTCTTTTGCAAGTGCCATTTCCGGACTTATAATATGTTTTTCTACTAAAGCCATTTTGGTAATATCATCCATGTCTTTTAAATACATAAATTTAAGTCCATAGCCTATGCTAGGAGTTACAAATTTAATTTTTTCTAACATTTTTTCTCTATCTTGTTTTGTCATTCTTATTTTAAAAGGAAACTCTTTTATATTTCTTGCAAACCTAATGCGAGAACTAAGAATAACATCTGAATCTTTTCCATTTTCTAAATACCAATTCATATTTTCACCTACTTATTTATTATATATTTTGTTCTATTGTTATCTCAAAATAAGATAAGCATTTTATATTTTATTCGTTGTTTAATTTTTTTATTTCATCTCTCGTTTTTGCTGCATCTTCATATCTTTCTTCTTTTATTTCTTGTTTTAATCTATTTTGTAGTTTCTTAATTTTTTCCTCTTTTTCATTTGTTTTATTCTCTTTAATTTCTTGTTTTTCTGCTTTTATACTATCTTTTTGTGTTTCATTAGTATTAAGCATTTTTGCTTTTCTTCCTACATGTCTATTTACTCCATGTATATTTTTTAATAAGTTATCAATTTTATCTTCAAAAGTAGTGTAACATTCGTCACAGCCAAACTTTCCATTTTTAATAAAATCCTCATAACTCATTTTACATTTATCGCAAATAAGCTTTTCGTTTCTTGCTATACTTGGCATAAATAAACTTTCATCATCATCAAATATATCTTCCAAGAAATTTGAAAAATTAATTGGCATATCAAAAGATATATTATTTATACCTAATTCATTGGCACATTTTTCGCATAAATTCATTTGTTTTTTTACGCCATTTGTAATTTGTGTATATTTAATATTTGCTTCATTGTTTCCACAATTTTCACATAACATGTTAATCAACTCCTTTATAATTTTTTATTTTTTTGTTTTATACTCTGTCCTAGATTGGTAACATATCACAATTTGAGACTATTTCTAATTGCTACTCAATTAAATTTACTAGCATATTTTTAAATATTCTCGCTCTTAATTCATCTCTAGTCGGTTGTTCTATTTTTAGTACATTATCACTTGTTGCTACTTTTAAAAGCTTTGCTTCAATAGTATTTACCATGTTGTATGATAAAAAGTTACTAATAAATATATCTACTTCTTGAGCTGTTAAAGAGTCTTCAATACTATTAATAATATGCATAAAATAGTTGCTTTTAGTAATGTTTACTTTTTTTATTTTTATAGAGCCTCCTCCACCACGTTTACTTTCTACATAATAACCTTGTGAAGGTTTAAATCTTGTTGCTATTACGTAATTTATTTGAGATGGTACACAATTAAATTTTTGCGCTAAATCATTTCTTTGTATTTCTACTAAATCATCTTCTTCAAATAAATCTTTTATAAAATCTTCTATCATATCTGACATTCTCATTTTCTTACCACCTCTTATTTTATTATTTTGACTTTGACTTTCTTTGACCTATAATGATATTATAACATCTTTTTTTATAAAGTCAATACTTTTTATTTACTTTTTTTATTTTTTCTATTATAATTATTTTGCTTTACTATAATATTGTAAAGGAGGTATTAGTATGGGAACAAGACACGACATTGATCATGTTTTTCTTAAGAAACACAGCTAGTTCTCTATAGGCGGTTTCCATCCTGAAATTTGAAGACCTGACAAAGAATGTGGAAACTAAAAACTAAAACCGGACAGGAGCCTTGTTATTTAAGGCTCTTTCTTTTTTGTCATATTGTCCATTTGATTTGCCTTATCTTTTTGTTTTTCTAATGTAAGCCATGCAAAATATGATGAGACAAACTCTCCATATTTTGTTGTATCTTCATTTAAAATATCTATATTCTCTAACTCTATTTTATCATCTAACTTCATAAAAATATGTTCCTCCATTTTACTTTAAAATAATTTTATATTTATGCTATTATTTATTATTTTTAAATTATATATATTCTTATTTTATATTTTACATATTTTCCATTTTTATTCCTAATTTTATTATCTAATTTATTTCAAGGCAAAAATATTCATCACATAATATTTATATATAGAATATCTTTGCTATTTACTTAATTCTTTTAATTTGTTTTTAATCTCACTTGCATTTTTTTATTTTCACATTTTTTCTACATTTTTTCATTTTTTTCCAGTTTATTTTTATTTTTTTTGAACATTCTATATATTGAAAAACATTAAACTGTTTTTTAAGAAAATTAAATTCTTATTTTAGGAGGTGAAAAAAATGACAAACTCAAACTATAAAGTAGTTCCAGGAGCTAGCGAAGCTTTAAACAAATTTAAATATGAAGTAGCTTCAGAAGTTGGTGTAAATTTAAAACAAGGATACAATGGAGATATATCTGCAAGAGATGCTGGTAGAATCGGTGGAAACATGGTTAAAAAATTAATAGAAACAGCTGAAAGACAAATGGCTAACAAATAGTTAATTTTATTAAATTTAAGTACAGGAGTTTATTTTTTGCCTTTATACATAAAGTTAAAGACAGGAAATAAATTCCTGTCTTTTTTGTTAATTACAATTTGATAATTTTTCCAGTTTATTTTGTTTAATTATGAGCATTCTAATAGTGAAAATAAAATTTTCAAATTTTAAATTTTCAGGAGGTGAAAAAAATGACAAATTCAAATTCAAAAGTAGTTCCAGAAGCTAAAGAAGCTTTAAACAAATTCAAACATGAAGTTGCTTCAGAAGTTGGTGTAAATTTAAAAGATGGATATAACGGAAATATATCTGCAAGAGACGCTGGTAGAATCGGTGGAAACATGGTTAAAAAATTAATCGAGCAAGCTGAAAATCAAATGAAATAATTTATACAAAATAAAAATTGGAATAAGGTTTAATCCTTATTCCAATTTTTATTTTATGTGCAATGCTTAATATTTAAATTAGTAATATTAAATAATATTTTAATTTCTAATTTAAATTTTTTATTTTTACTAAGCTTCTGGTTCTACTAATCCAAAATTTTTACTATCTTTTAAACGATAAATTACATTTACTTTTCCAGTATCTATGTTTATAAATACTAAGAAATTATTTTTTGGTTTTCCTTGTAATTCTAATTTAGCATCTTCTGGTGCCATTGGTTTTATATTATAGTAAATAGTTTTTATAATTTCATCTTCAATTTCATGAGTTTCTTCGCTACTTGCAACTGCTTCTTTCATTCTTATAGATTCTGTCATATTTTGTTTATCTTTTTTAGTTTTCATTTTACGAATTTGACCTTCTAAAATGTCTATATCTTTATCTATAGAAGCATATAAATCACGATGTGCTGTAACTGCTCTAAATGTTTCTCCTTCTACTTTAACATATAACTCGGCAACTTGTTCATTACCTTCCGTTTTAATTGTAGCAAGTACTTCAAATTCCTCTCCAAAATACTTAACTAATCTTTCCATTTTTTTCTCGATATAATCTTTAATAGATTCTGTCGCTTTTAAATCTTTTCCTGTAATTTTTATGTTCATAAAAATCGCTCCTTTCATACTTGTTCTTTTGTTATTTTGTGTATATGTTTATTATACCTTGTTTATTGTATTTTTTCAAATATTTTTACAATTTTTTCATAAATTTCTTAATTTTATGAAATTTTTATAAACTTTTATCATATAATACTTGCAAAAAGTACATTTTTATGATAAAATTTTATCTGCTATATATGAAAAGTAACTTAAAGGGAGGTGCAAAATATGCCAAATATTAAATCAGCTATTAAAAGAACTAGAGTTATCGAAAAGAAAACAATGCAAAATAATATGATTAAATCAGCTTATAAAACAGCTGTTAAAAAATTCGAACAAGCTGTAGCAGAAGGTAAAGTAGAAGAAGCTACTAAATTATTCTCAGAAGCTACTAAAAAAGTAGATCAAGCTTGCACAAAAGGTGTAATAGTAAAAAATACAGCTGCTAGAAAAAAATCAGGTATGGCTAAAAAATTAAACGCTATAAAAGCATAGTTAAAAATAAAAAATTGTGCACAGTTTTTTATTATGTTTTAAGATTTTCGAGCAAAAAAGCATGAATTATAAATTCATGCTTTTTATTTTGTTTGTTATATATTTTTATAATGATTTCTTCATAATAACTCTACTAATTCCTAATAAAACCTTTCTAATAAGAAAACTTGGCATAAATTACCTTTGATTTTCATGTATATTTTATGATAAACTAAATATAGATGAATAAGAAAGTTGAGGTTATTATATGAATATAATTAATACTTTAGTTAATAAAATTAAAAATTTAGATTGTAAAACAAAGAAAATTATGCGTATAGGATTAATAGTTTCATTTGTTTTATGCTTAATTTCAACCTTTTCTCTTTTTACATATGAAACTTTTTATAGTATTCCTACTTTGTTTTATATTGGCATTTCATTATTTAGAACTAGTTTAATGTTTGCTTGTAGCTTTTTTATTTGTGGGATTGGTTTTGACACAATTAAGAATGAAATTGGATTATAAAAATATAGAACAAAACTGAAAATTTTCAATTTTCAGTATTTACTCTACTCTTTATACTTTTCTATAAAATTGAAATTTTCAGTAAATTTGTTCGTGCGCGAAAATTTATTTTATAAATTTTCTGTGCAATATTTTATATAATAGAAAAGTCAGTATGACTTTCCTATTATATAAAATACCAGCCAAAGATTTATTATCTTTGGCTGAATTAATTAAAACATGATATTATTTTTCTTCTGAAAGCTTCTCTATTTCTTCTTTGCTAAGTTGAGTGGCATCTATAATTTGTTCAGTTGTCATTCCCATTTCCAACAATTTTTTTGCTATTTCTATACTTTTATCTTTCCTTCCGTTTTCTTTCTCCGTCTTTCTTCACCTTTTCTTGTAGCATGATTAATAGCACTTATTCTGTCCGTTTCCCATTTTTCTCTTAATTCGGCTAGTCTTCTTACTTCTGCATCTCCTGTTAAATAATTCATTTCAATTCTTGCTTTTTTTAGTTTATCATTTTTTTCTTCTGCCACTTTTACCATCTCCTTATTATAATCATCTATAAATGCTAACCATTGATTTATTTTCTCGTTCATGTCTGGATTTTGCTTTCTAAATTTAGGTAATTCTATAAAGTACCATTTTAATCCTGTTAGCACTTCATAATTTCTATGTTTCTCTAATACTATTGCTGTCTCTGATATGTAATCTTTTACCTTTAAGAAATTATACCCTAATATGTTTATCATTATTACTTGATTTATATCTTCGTAATCTGTTCCTCTTTCAGTTTCTCTTGATATCACCTTTCCACTATATAATGTAGTTCTCTCTTCTATATTATATTCGTTTCTTAGTTGCATTTCTATTGATATTATTGTTCCGTCTTCTAATTTTGCTTGTAAGTCTAATCTTCCACCTTTTTCTTCTTTACTTAATCTTTCTAAATTTACTTCTTCTCGTACTTCTATTGATTTTATATCTTTCTTCAATAGTGCATTTAAAAAGTCTATTAAAAATTCTTCATTTCCTTTACGACTAAAGAAGGTTTGGAATATTACATCATTTTTTAGATTGTATTTTTTCTCTTTTGTTTGAAATTGTAATTCTTCTTGTTTTTCATTTGCCATAGGCTTTATCCTTTCTAATTATACTAAATATATTCTTCTTTAACAATACTTTTTAGTAAATATTTATTGATTATTTACAATTTCATTGACAATAACAGACTATAATTTTCACTGCTTTCTTTTAATGAAACAGCTTAATACTAATTAGCCTCCTTCCTATCATATTTTTGTAATCTTGGATATTCTTTAGATTTAAATTTTGTTTTTTAATTTAATTTTTGAAACCTGAATCTTTAAATTTGATTTTCTAATATTAAATTATTTAATTGTTTAATATGGATTTCATAGAAATAATTTAAAATAAATAAACTAGATTATTAATTAAAATTTCTGTATCTTCCTAAGTTGCTTGACTTTTAAAATAAAATTAGTCATGCAATTGCCAAATAAATTGCATGAACTTATACTAGCATGATTTCACTTGAAAATCAAGAAAAATCGTAAGACAAATTTCGACATTGACACAAATGATATTGTGGACTCATTAATAAACATCTCCTTTGCGTCCTTTACTCCAAAAGTACCAGATTAACCAAAAGGAAACGTCCCCAAAGGTGAATCTGGCACTTTTGGTACATTTTTTGCTTTTTCATTGACTATTTTAGGTAATTGTTGTATTATATAATGGTAAAAATTTAAGGAGGAATGACAATATATGCTATGTTCAATATGTAATAAAAATACAGCTGTTATTTTTATTAACAAACAAATGCCTGACAATTCTATTGCAACTGAAGGTCTTTGCTACGAATGTGCTAAGAAAAAAGGTATTAGCCCTTTAGATGCACTTGCAAAACAGGCAAATATTTCTGAAGAAGATTTAAAAAATATGACAGATCAGTTAGAAAACATGTTCCAAGATATGTCTTCTAATATGGATATGGATTCTATTATAAATAATGAAAATGGTGATGGAGAAAATCCTGACATGCCAAATGGTATTCCACTTGGTGCTATTTTCTCAAATATTTTCGGTAAAAATGATGAATCTACTGAAAGTAGTTCTTCTGCAAATGGAGAAAAGAAAAAAGTAAAAGTAGATAAAAAGCCAAATTCTAAAAAGAAAAAGGCTTTAGATACTTTTGGAACTAACCTTACTATTAAAGCTAAAAACAACGAAATTGATATGGTTATTGGTAGAAACAAAGAAATTCAAAGAATGATTCAAATTTTAAATAGACGTTCTAAAAATAATCCTTGTTTAATAGGTGAACCAGGTGTTGGTAAAACTGCTATTGCTCAAGGTTTAGCTATTAAAATTGCCTCTGGTAAAGTGCCTGCTAAACTTTTAAATAAAGAAGTTTATTTATTAGATATGACTGCAGTTATTGCTGGAACTCAATTTAGAGGTCAATTCGAATCTAGAATGAAATCTATTATGGATGAATGCAAGAGTCTTGGAAATATCATTTTAGTTATAGATGAAATCCATAATATAATTGGAGCAGGTGATGCTGAACATTCTATGAATGCTGCAAATATTTTAAAGCCTGCACTAGCAAATGGCGAAATTCAATTAATAGGGACTACTACTTTAAAAGAGTATCGTAAATACATTGAAAAAGATACTGCTTTAGAACGTAGATTTCAACCTATAATAGTTGAAGAACCTTCTATATCTGATTCTATAGATATTCTTGAAGGAATTAAAAAATATTATGAAGATTTTCATAAGGTTAAAATCTCAAATGATGTAATTAAACAAACTGTTATTATGTCTGAAAAATATATACATGATCGTTTCTTACCTGATAAAGCAATAGACATTCTAGATGAAGCATGTTCACGTATAAACCTTAATAACAAATCTTTATATAAATTAGAAGTATTAAAAAATGAATTGAAACAAGTCCAAGAAGAAAAAGAAGAAGCAGCACAAGCAGATTCTACAGAAGATTATCAAAAAGCTGCTGAACTTAAAGCTAAAGAATGTAGCTTAATTGAACAAATTGATACAATTAATGCTAATTTAAAATTAAAAGATTTAACAGTTCAAGATATTGCAGAGGTTATAGAGAATTGGACTAAAATACCAGTTAAGAAAATAACTGAAGAAGAAACTTTAAAACTACTAAACTTAGAAACAAATCTTCATAAAAGAGTTATTGGCCAAGAAGAAGCTGTTGAAGCTGTTTCTCGTGCTATTAGAAGAAATAGAGCAGGTTTAAAAAGCACCAAAAGACCACCTTCATTCATATTTGTTGGTCCTACAGGTGTTGGTAAAACTGAACTTGCAAAAAGCTTAGCTTATGAAATGTTTGGAAGTGAAGATGCAATTATCAGAGTAGATATGTCTGAATATATGGAAAGTCACTCTACATCTAAATTAATTGGTTCTCCTCCAGGATATGTAGGTTATGATGATGCAGGCCAATTAACTGAAAAAGTTAAAAGAAAACCTTATTCTATTGTCTTACTAGACGAAATTGAAAAAGCACATCCAGATGTTTTCAACGTTTTATTACAAGTATTAGATGATGGAAGATTAACAGATAGCCAAGGTAATACTGTAAGTTTTGAAAATACAATTATAATTATGACTTCAAATGCTGGCTCTAACCTAAATACAAACTCAATTGGATTTGGTGGAAATAGCATTGGAAATAAAACTAAAATTTTAGATGCTTTAAAACAAAACTTTAGACCAGAATTTTTAAATAGAATAGATGAAATTGTTGTATTTGAATCATTAAACAAAGAACAATTATTACAAATTGTAGATTTAATGTTAGAAGACACAAGAAAAGCATTATCTGATAAAAATATAACTTTAGAAATTTCAGATAGTGCTAAAGAATATCTTTTAGAAAAAGGAACTGACCTAAAATACGGTGCAAGACCTTTAAGAAGAGCTATAACACGTTATTTAGAAGACGAATTATCTGACAGAATTTTAAAACAAGAATTAAAAAATGGTCAAACAGTTTGCGTTGACACTAAGAATAATTTACTTGACTTTAATTTTAAAATATAGCAATAAATGTAAAATAATTAGGAGGACCTAAAATGTTTAAACATGTACCAAATATGCTTACCATACTAAGATTTATATTAATACCTTTCATAATAATATTTCTATTTCAAGACAAATACATAGAAGCTTTTATATTTTTAACAGCTTCTGGAATTACTGATGTATTAGATGGTTTTATAGCAAGAAAATTTAATTTTATAACAAACTTTGGTAAGTTAATAGATCCTCTTGCAGATAAAACAACTCAAATAGCAATATTAGTTACACTTGCAATAAAAGGAATTATACCATTTTGGTTTTTAGTTATTGTTTTCATTAAAGAATTTTTAATGATTGCTGGAGCTTCTTTCCTTTATGGAAAAGAGTTAGTAGTATCTTCAAGATGGTATGGAAAATTATCTACGGTATTGTTTTATTTAGCAATAGTATGCTCAATAGTTATTAGATTTTTCTCTTTAGATGTTCATTTTGACCTTTATATATATTATATTGCTCTTGCTGCTACTATATTTTCACTATTTATGTATTTTAACGCCTTTTATAGACAAGGCTATTTGAAAAAAGAAAATTTAAAAATTGAAAATAAAAAATAAAATTAAATGTAATTAGAATATATTTATGAATTTATTACTAAAAACACTATAAGAAATCCAAATATAAATAGGATTTCTTATAGTGTTTATTTTATATGAAATAATCAATTATTCCATTATATATTCCCCATGCCAATTTATCCTGATAATTATCTTCTAAAAGTAACTTTTCCTCTTCTTTGTTAGATAGAAATCCACACTCTACAATTGAAATAGGTATTTCTACATGTTTCATTATATAAACATTTTCTAATTTCATTGCAACTCTTTTATTCTCTTTTTGAATCGATTCATTTAAGTTTTCTTGTAAGCTTTTAGCAAGTTTGGTACTTTGCTCATTTCCTTCTTTATAAAAACATTGCCAACCCCAATATTGTTCTTGTGGAATTTTGTTTAAATGAATAGATACAAAAATATCAGCTTGTGCTTCATTACCTATTTTTACCCTATTATGGATATCAGATATTTTCTTTTGTTTTAAAGTTTTGCTATCTAAATCATAAATTGCTTCTTCATCACTTCTTGTAAGTATTACTGTTGCACCACTTTGCTCTAGTAAACTTTGCACCTTTAAAGCAATTTTCAAATTTGTCTCTGCCTCTGTTGTTCCAGTACTACTTTGCGCCCCTTCATCTGGCTTTCCGTGCCCAGCATCTAAAACAATTACTTTATTGCTTACAGGTAGTGCCACTGTCTGAACTACATTAGTATTTTTAGTATTAGTCTGTATAGCAAAAACAAATAATGCTACCATAATAACACTTGCAACTATCATTATTCTTTTTTTACTTAAAATAATCATAATAAAAACTCCCATTTTGATACTTTATATATCTTATGAGAGTTTTTTTATTTTATTCTTGTTTTTATAATATACTACTAATAGTAAAATGCTTCTGAAAATCCTTCTATAAATCCTATCATGAATGCTCCTAAAAATAATAGTACCCATATTGCAAGTGCAATGCTTCCTGTAACTATACCTGTAATAGCCATTCCTCTTCCTGGCTTTTTCACTCCTAAAATACCAAATATTAATGCAAGTATTGAGCATGGAATTGAAATAAACCAAGCACACCATGTTACTATTGATACAATACCTAGTACCATAGCTGCAATACTAAGTCCTGATGTTTTTTCATTATTTATAACTTCTGTTTCTTTATTTTCTATCATATTTATTACCCCCTAACTATCTCCTATTATACACTATTTTTATTCTATGGTCAAATTCACTATTTTTGAGATAGTAATATAAAATTTAATAAAAATATAGAAAAAATTTGTCTATTATGATAGAATTTTTTAAGTTCATGTAGGAGATTTTAATTACGAAGATAGAAAATTATGGCGGAATAAAAATAAATGTAGATGAGGATGTTGTAATATCTAAATATAATTCTAACAATTATGATTTAACATTAATACATTGAAATTATTTCTTAATCACAATGAAAAATCAAATTTAGAACCAGATATAAAAAATATTTGTGATTCATGGTTTCCACTTGATATTTACTTATATGTAGCAGATTTAATATAGGAGGATTTATGGAACAAAATAATAGAAAGATTATAGCAATCATTGCTTTTTTGAGAAAATTTATTTCTATTTTCTTTTCATTATTTTTTAATATATATATATTAAAAATTGTAAATAATGATTTGAATTTTATATTGAAATATACAATGTATTCGGTTATATTAGGATTGATTATTGAATATATAATTTTAAAGAAAATTAATTCTAGAAATGCAAAAAAAATATATAGAATTAGTTTTCCTTTATTAACATTATGTATAATTATATTACTAGTTTTTAAAGAAAATATTGTAAATTACATATATTTGTTTAAAACACTACATACATTATCCTCTATTTGTTATGCAGCCCCTTATGAATTGATGATAATTGGAACTAGTAATAATAAAAATATGAGTAACTTTTTAGCAAATTTGAATATATTAGAAAGTATCTCTACTATATTGACTCCAATCTTTTCGGGATTTGTCATTGAAAAAGTATCTTATAATGTATTATTTATATTGTTAAGTATAGAAACTTTAATTATAATTTTAATTTCATTAAAGATAAACGATTTTACTGTAAGTGATAAAATATTAAATATGAAAGATTATTGGAATAAAATAAAAGAAGAATCTCATTTAAGAAATATATATAAATGTATGTTTTTTAGAAGAATATCTTCTCAAGGTGCAATGACAGAATTACTTCCAATAGTTTTATTTTTGAGATTAGGAACAGAACTTAGTTTTGGAACTTATAATTCTTTATTTGCAGTAATTTCTATAATTTCATTACAAATACTAAAATTGATAAATAATACAAATATTAATAAGACATTTTATCCATATTTATCTATATCAATATTTATATCTTCATTATTAGTAGTTTTTAACACAAGTTTTATTGCATTAATGATTTATTATATTTTAATGTATTCTTTTGGTAGTATAATAGAATCAGAGTCTTGCAGTTATGTATATTCTGCTATAAAAGTAGACGGATTAGAAAAGTATAAAAAAGAACATATTATGACCTTTAATATATATATGGTAATAGGTCAAATCATAAGTTATTCATTAGTATTTATACTATATAATTATTTTTATAATGTAAATATACTATCAATTGCAATCTCTATACTGATGTTCTTTTTGATTATTGCTACAATTTACTTAAAGAAAACACAAGATTATATGCGACAAATTATATAATAATTGATTATATATTAGAGGATAGAGAACAATTAAATTAAAATTTTTAGGTATACAACTGGTTATTTTTTTGTTCTCTAACCCCTTAATTTTCTAAATATTTTTCTTTTAGTTATCACTATTTTTGAGGCACATTTGGCTTATCTTATAAGCATATATAATTTATAAAATGACAACAAAAAAACTAGTTCAAATTAAAACTAGCTTTATAGTATAATTTTATTCAAAATTAAATTCCTATAAATACTTGTACGAATATTTTTCCATACACTTCACTATCTATAACACATATTCCAGTATAATCAAACTTCTCTTCTAATATATTTTCTCTATGTGATTTAGAATTTATCCAAGCCTCTACAGCCTTTTTCGCTGTAATATTTCCCGCTAAGTTCTCTCCTGCTATTTTGTATTCCACTCCTTGTGATTCCATTAATTCAAATGGTGTACCTAATTTTGGAGAATTATGTGCAAAATAATTATTATTTACTAAATCTTCTGCTTTTAATTTTGCAACCTTTTGTAAATTAGCAATTGGTTTTAGTTTTGTCAATCCATTTTGTTCTCTATATTTATTTATTAAATCTAATGTCTCTTGTTCTTCTTGAGATAAAACAACCTCTTCTTGTTCCATTTCAATTTCATATTTCATTTTATTATTATTTTCTTTTTCTCCTAATACTGCTGTTTGATATGTCGCAAATGAAATTGTTTCAATAAAAATAAAAGCCAAAAAAATAAATAAAATACCAAGCTTTCTCTTTGATATTTTCATCATTTAAACTCCTTTTTATAAAAAATTCTTTTAAATTTTTATCTTAAGCTTGTATCTTATTATATTTTATCCCTTGTTTATTTTTTTATTCTCTCTTTAAACACAATGCTATTATAACATATAATATAAATTATGTCAACTTTTAAAAAGGACATTTGGGGACGGGTCAATTTTGTCTTTTACATAAAACGTGACAATATTAAAATAAAAACATATCAATTTGAAAAAAAGTGGATTGAAAGTAAGTAAGCTAGAAATTATTAAGAAATTTGTGGAAAGAGTTCATT
>OIZO01000212.1_pt1 | contig 43056 bp, 47 predicted proteins | sample 1588551 | NCBI WGS metagenome assembly OIZO01 (sample SAMN03283271) | human gut metagenome | biome: human-associated habitat; material: feces | host: Homo sapiens | place: Peru | collected 2012 | reverse complement strand
ACGCCATATTTGCATAATAGCAGAAAGAGCAAGGCATGTCAAGGGCGGCTGCCGCGGCAGCCGTTCATTTTACCCTTTACATGACTGTGAATTTCTGCTACTCCAGCAGTCTGTCGGCAAAGGATATTTCAAGCTGAGAATGAATCCCGCCCCAATCCCTGCGTCTGCCGGCCCATTTTCTTGTAATGTCTACCTGAGCCAAGTAGAGCATTTTAAGCAGGCTGTCATCGTTCGGGAATACAGACCTGTTTTTTGAGACCTTCCGCAGCTGCCTGTTAAAATTTTCAATGGAATTGGTGGTGTAAATCAGCGTTCTTACCGATTGCGGATACTTAAAATAGGTTGAGTGTTCAGACCAATGGGCCTTCCATGAAGCCGAAATTTTAGGATATTTCGAGTCCCATTTGGCCGCAAACTGCTCTAATTCGTAAAGCGCCGTTTCCTCATCTACGGCGGCGTAAACCTTCTTTAAATCCGCCATTAGGGCTTTAATGTCCTTGTATGAAACATACTTTGTGCTGTTACGGATCTGATGGATAATACATTGCTGTACTTCGGTTTTGGGGTACACGGCGGATATTGCCTCGGGGAAACCCGTAAGGCCGTCGACACAGGCAATTAAAATATCCTCAACACATCTGTTTTTCAGCCCGTTAAGTATTGAAAGCCAATACCTTGCGCTTTCATTCTCCCCGACATACATACCGAGAACATCTTTCTTGCCGTCCATATTTATGCCGATTGCTATATATACGGCTTTTTTTACAATTCTGCCCTCACAGCGTACATTGTAATGGATTGCGTCCATAAAAACTACCGCATAGATGCTCTCAAGCGGTCTTTGCTGCCATTCCTTCACTACCGGAATTTTATCCGTTATTCGGCTTACAAGACTGTCCGATACCTCTATTCCGTAAATATCCTCAATATGTGCCGAAATATCATTGGTGGTCATCCCCTTGGCGTACATTGAAATGATCTTTTCTTCAATATCCCAGCTTATTGATGTTTCATTTTTCCTGATGATCTGCGGTTCAAATTCGGCTTTCCTGTCTCGCGGAACGGCTATTTCAACTTCGCCCGCACTTGTTTTAACGGTCTTTACGCTATGACCGTTTCGGCTGTTGTCGGTGTCTTTATTCCGGTAATCGTACTTGGTGTAACCGAGCTTATCGTCAAGCTTCGCTTCAAGTCCGTTTTCGAGTACCTCTCCTACCATTTCTTTAAATACGGATTTCAGGTCTCGGACATCCTCTACCTCCATCAGCGCGAGCAATTCCCGCAGTTTCTCTCTCCGTTCCTGTTTTGCTGCCCGTACCTCCGTGCTGTCTTTGTACCTTGGCATAATAATAACCTCCGATTTGTTATTTCTATTTTATACCATCTCGGAGGTTTACACAATATCTAAAGAAGTCTCCCGACTTCAAATCCATGCTTTTTGAAAAACTCACAGTTCTTTTAGAGCGCAGTCATTTCCTTTTCTCGCCGTTTCTTTGACTGATAATAAATGTTAATTGCTAGAAAAACTCTTTTGGCATCAAGTCGTTTAAGCATTTCCAGATGCTTTTCCAACCCCATTTCTTCGGCTGTTATGTTTATGATTGGAACTGAAACATTATACATTATCTATTTTCTTCTTTTCGTCATTCATTACAGCCGATTGAAAAACTCTAAAATATAGGTTTTATATGGCTTTTTTTACTATATTTCTGATGACCTCTTCCATGCTTTCTATACTGTTACGATTATAACAAACGGTACTGAAATTTTATGCATTCAAAAAATTCTCGCTTTCTCTATCACTTTTATAAATTCGTTTGCCATTGCCCAAAAGCCTAAATCATTTGGATGACAGCCGTCAATAGTACAATTACTCATACCGTAGCTTTCATAATATTTCATACCATCGACAAAATACACATTTTTATCTCCTGCGTCAATTGCTTTATTGTATGTATTAATTATAACAGCCCTGCGTTCCTTTGTCCAATTACAGCAGTTTTTATCATGCCATGGCATTGAAGCTATAATAATCGGCAATTCCGGATTGTTTTTCCTTATTATTTCATACATCTGTTTATGCGTTTTGGCAAGATGCTGTGCTGTCGGGGCGTTATGGTCATAATCGTACACCATGCAGCACATATCCAAATGTGAAATATATTCAGCCATTTTTGTTTCTCCCATTGCACTGCCCGAAAACCCGAGATTTATATAATCACAATTAAATTTTCTTGATATTATAGACTCGTATGTCATTCCCGGTCTGGATGCACAGCCGCCTTGTGTTATTGATGAACCATAATACACTATGGGTTTACTGTTTATATAGTTTTCACTTTTTTGTAGTTCGCTGTTTCTTTTTAAGCCTATTTTAAGTGTCTTAACGCTTGAATATAATGGTAAATTTATCGTTATATCACGCATTTTACTGCAATCAAAATAATGCTCCGAAGAATAGCAGTCCTTCAATCCAACCGGCGGAACAAAGGCTTTAACCAATTCATAATCTTCATTTTCATAAACATACATATCAAATCCTGCACTTCCAGTAAGCGTCATATGAGAGAATTTGGATATGTTTGAGTATTCTGCAACAATAGCAATATAATCCGAATTTGTTTTAAAACGAACTCTGACTCCTGCCGTGTTTGAAGTAAGTGTGTCTACTCCTTTGCTAATACTGCCGGCTATTGATTTGGGTAATCTATATATTCCGTTATCGTCCATTTGTGCAGCACCATACATCATAAATTGCATTTGCTTGACATCAAAGAATTCTATATCTTTCTCGGTTAATTGGGAGGTAACATTAAAATTTTTATCAATTTCTTCGATTTTGCTCATTATATTTCTCCTATATATTTAATAATGGTCGATTGTAAAACTCTAAAAATATAGGTTTTATACGGCCTTTTTTACTTTATTTATAATGACTTTTCTTCGTTTTATGGAAAATCCACAAGAACTAAGAAAGTCGTGCGCAATAAATTTGCGAAAATATCTTTAGCTAACATTTACAATTATATATCTTTAAGCGGCTTATTGATAGTAAGAATCTTCTCTTATTTATATAAAATCTTCCTGAAAAAATTATATATATCATTGACATTTAATATAACTGAAGGTATAATAATGATCAATACACTGATTGGAGCGAGTATTGAATGCCGAATATAAAATATAACAGCGAAAGATTAAACGGCGTAATTAAGGATTTCTGCATAATAACGGATATTTCTGTGGAGGTGCTTGATTCGGAATTTGCTTGTCTTGCTTCTTACAGTGAGAATAAATTGGAATTTTGTATGGAGATACAAAAAACACCGTGTGGCAGGGGAAAATGCATCTGCTCCGATCTGACGCTTTTGAAAAAATGCAGGGAAAGCCGTCGTGTGGAATGGCATATTTGCCATGCCGGTATTCTTGATGCCGTTGTTCCCATAATAAAATTCGATAATATAATCGGGTATATCGTTATCGGAAGAACAAGAGTTATGAAATTTGACGAGGTGTACAGGCGAATTGACTGGATGAAGCCTGATTACAAAATGATGGAAAGCTATTATATGAATATCAAGGAATATAACGAAAAGCAAATAAAAAGTATGTTTAAGCTTGCTGTCATGATTGTGTCATATATTCTTACAAACGAGATAATAACCCCGGAGCTTGACCCGTTTTCTGCCCGGGCGGCGGAATATATTGACGGGCATCTGAAGGAAAATCTGACTGTGCAAACTCTTTGCCGGGAGCTTAATGTTTCGAAAAATTATCTATATGAAAAATTCCGCACAAGCTTTAACCAAACCGTCAATGATTATATAGTATCCTGCAGAATGCGCCGGGCGAGTTATCTTTTGAAAAATACCGATTTGTCTGTCAGCCGCATAGCCGAGGAGATTGGAATCGGCACATATACATACTTCAGCAGGCTTTTTAAAGAAAAATATAATATTCCTCCGTTAGCTTATAGAAAATTTTATAAGGTACTGCCGTAACAGAATATTTGAAAAGCATCTTCCGCATACTTCGGGAACTCGAATATGGTTCCGAACTTATGCGGCTTTTTGTTATCGGCGGTGGCGGTTGTATTAATTATATAATAAAAATGATGATGGGAGTATATGAATCTTGTATTGAAGCAGAAAAGGAGAGTTTTGTAAAATATAAAACGAATTTTAAGTTTAATGTTAGTGTTTAGCATATTGGCAACTTTACTTTTTTACTATTAACTACAGTTTCGGCGGCAAAAAGCGGCAAATGTGGAACCAATCTAACATGGACGCTTGATGATGAAGGTACTCTTATAATAAGCGGTCACGGAAAAATGCAAGATTTGTTATTATCATTTTAAGCGGCAAACTCGGGTTATTTCATTAAACTCAATAAATGTCAATAATTTGTACGAATTTTTCCACTGAAAAATATTTCGACGACAGTTGTGTTACATCACATGAAAAATGTTTTAAAACATCTTTTAATCGTTTGGGAGAGTGTATAATAAAGTGTTTAAGCTACTTTTTCCAACTTACACACTTTACTTGACAAACCCTACCCCCTTGATAGATTTTGAACTCCCTAAATTCAAAATGCACCCCCTTAATGAAATTCTATTAAAATATAACTTCTTTCACATGAAAAAGCACTTGCGAACGCAAGTGCTTTTTCAGTTATATTTAGGGCTTTAGCCAGTTGAGGACGGAACGTCCAAAACAAAGAACCACCCGCTATGCGGGTGCGCGACAGTTGCTATACAAAAAAATTCTCCAAAGTAGTACAATAAGGTTGTTCAAGTCTTAGAAAACTACGAAAGGAGAATTTTTTTGGCTAATAGCACAAATAGTTTATCACACACAAAATGGTTATGCAAGTACCATATAGTAATTGTTCAAAAATATCGCAGGAAAATAATATATAATCAAACGCGGAAAGATTCGCAAGAAATAATAAAGACTTTATGCAAATATAAGGGAGTAGAGATAATAGAGGGATATATGATGCCGGATCATGTGCATCTTTTGCTAAGCATACCGCCCAAAACGAGCATAGCGAGCTTTATGGGATATCTAAAAGGCAAAAGTGCTTTGATGATGTTTGATAAACACGCAAATTTAAAGTATAAGTTTGGCAACCGACACTTTTGGTTATAACAATATTATATACCGATCTGAACAGAAGCCCAAATGAGGGGCTAATAAGAGCCCTGTTCGTCATGCCTTATTCCCCTACCCCGTGGAAAGTAACAAAAACACAAGAATTAAATCCATCGCTCTATAAATCGTTGCGCTTTTGCGAGAAATATGATATTATATTCTAAACAGTCAAGGCCGACTGTTCCTATTTTCGGAGTAAATCCTGTTTGAATCGAGGCTGACGGTATGGATATAAGCTATAAAAAGCTCTGGAAATTGCTGATCGACAGGGATATGAAAAAGAAAGACCTTGAAAAGGCTGCGGGCATCAGCAACTATGTCATTTCCAAAATGACCAGGAATGAAAATATCACGGTCGAAACCGTGGGTAAGATATGCAAAGCATTGAACTGTACGCCGAATGACATAATGGAATTCGCATCCGACAGCGAGATTTGATAATGCTTTAGTATACTGTCTTTGGTAAATCTACTTTTAAAATTGCCCTGCTGAAAAACACATAAAATTGCCAAGGGATTGATCTTTGTCTGAGAGAGAAAGCGAGAGATTCACCCAATGAAATGGAAAACGAAACGATTGCTCCCGATGATCCTGGTTTTTACGATCGTTGCGGCGGCTTATTCCTGCCGGATGTTTGCCAAGTTCGACTTCGGCGGTGTTTATGTAAGCTATATCCGTGCAGCACTTTATTTGTTGCTGTTTGCCCTTTGGGGCTTTTCCATTGACCGCCGTATTATACAGAAGCAGGCACTGCACTGTATGCGTCTGACAGCGGCGCTGATGCTGCTGTGGCTTATTTTGCGTACGCTGAAATATGAGTTTGTCACTGACTTGACAGTAGCGCGGTACATTTGGTATCTTTACTATCTGCCAATGCTTTTTATACCGCTGCTGGGAGTGTATATTGCGCTGTCTCTGGGGAAATCGGAGAAATTCCGCCTGACCGGAAAAATCGGCGCTTTGGCAATTGTTCCGGCCGTGCTGTTTTTGCTGGTGATCACCAACGATCTGCACCAGCAGATGTTTGCATTCAGCAGCGGCGTGCCGGACAATTATGGCTATTCCCACGGCATTTTTTACTTCTGCAGCATGGGCTGGATGGTGGCGTGCATGATTTTTTCTCTTGTCCTCCTTTTGAAGAAAAGCCGTGTCCCGTGCAGCAAAAAAAAGAGGCTTGCACCGTTTGTTATAGGCTGTGCAACGGTTCTGTACGGGATTTTGTATCTGCTTGGGCTGCCGGCTGTACGCTGGTGGTTCGGCGATATGAATGTGATGTTTTGCCTTTTATATGCGGCGATTTATGAAAGCTGTATACGCTGCCGGATGATACAGTCCAATACAGGCTATGTCGAACTGTTCGAGGCAACGACACTGGCAGCATGTATCGCAGACCGCACCGGAAATATCGTTCTCCGTTCCCGGGCTGCAGACGAAAATATGGTTTACCCGAAAAACGGACTTCAGATCATCCGTCCCGACGGAATACGCATTTCTTCGGCACCGATCAGCGGAGGATATGCCGTTTGGCAGGATAATGTGCTCCCGCTGACCGAGCTTCGCGCAAGGTTAAGCGAAAACAAGGCCAAAATAAGAAGTAATAAAGAGAAATTGCAGGAGGCTTATCTCATACAGAAAAAGCTGAATGAGTCGACCGAAAAAAACCGTATTTATGACGAATTGGAAACAAAGTACGGAGAGCAGATAGCCAGGATCGGTCAACTGCTGAAACAATGTGAGGGTGCAGAGCCTGCCGAAATACAAAATCTGCTGAAAAGAATTCTTCTGCTTGGCACTTACATCAAGCGCGACGCCAATTTGTATTTTCTCAGCCTGGAGTATGAGCTTCTGCCGCAGCAGGAGCTCCGGCTGACTGTAGATGAGGCGGTAAGGGTCATGACCGTTTGCGGCACAGAATGCAGTGTGGCCTATCATACAACAAAACCGATGCTTTCGTCAGAGGTGGCGCGTTTGTTCGATTTTTTGAAGATCGTTGCGGAAACAACAATAAACGGGCTGCATTCTCTGTTTATTTCCGTGTCCGACAGCGAGATGGATCTGTCGGTGGAGTGCGCCGCGGATCTGTCTTTCCTTGTTTCTTCAAATGTAACCGTTAAACAGGAGGACGGATTGTGGCTTATTCGCACGCTGATAGGAGGAGTGAACGGTGCATAGAATGAAACGCTTAGGCTTTAATGCCATCAAAGAGAGCTTTGACCGACTTCCCACTGCCGCATGTTTTTTTGATCGCACGGGTAGTATCGTTCTCTGCAACCGGCAGATGTATCAGTTGAGCCGACAGCTGCTTGACAGCGATATGCAGTATTTGGGCGAGGTGGAGGAAGCACTGGCTGCTCTTCCGAATGGCATTGTACAAATCCCGGATGTAGAGAATACTTATCGGTTTCCGGACAAAAAGGTATGGAGATTTGAAAAAACCGAGATCACCGATCGATATGGGGAGAGCTATATACAGCTCACCGCCGCCGACGTTACCGAGCTGCAGCGTGCTTTGGTGCAGCTTACCGATGACAGCAGAAAACTGGAGGAGGATTCGGAGAAATTGAAGCAGCTTTCCGATAATGTCGTGGCATTAGCACGGGAAAAGGAGCAGCTTGACGCAAAATCCGCCATGCACGACAACCTTGCCGCTTGCATTACACTGACGAAGCAGTACATAACGGGAGAATTTGACGGTTTGGAAGCGGATACTGTGTGCCGCGAATGGGAGAAGGTCATTGCCTTTCGGGATGTTATCCGGCTGTCGGAAAAGCAAAAACTGCTTGACAGTGCAATGACCAGCGGCGTCACCGTGAGGATAAGGGGCGAAGAGCCGACGGACGGCGGGGCGGAATTGATGTACACAGCCATGCAGGTCTGCTTGAACAACGCCATTCAGTATGCCAAGGCTACTGAGATTTATGCAAATATTTGGGAAAACGAGGGCAGCTATACGGTGGTGATACGCAATAACGGAAAACCGCCGGAGAAAAAGATTACAGAGGGCGGCGGCCTTACCAATCTGCGCCGCAGGGTAGAAAATTCGGGCGGAAAGATGACGGTACAGAGCTTACCGGAGTTTTCTTTGGTGATTGAGATTCCGAAACATGGAAATACAGGGGGATAACCTATGGCTATAAGGAAAATATTGATTGTTGAAGATCAGGCGCTGGCGAGAGCCTATCTGTGCTCCTGCGTGGAAAAGTGTACCGATTGCGAGGTCGCAGGCACGCTGTCCCGTGCGGATGCGGCGCTTCGCCGCTGCGGCGAGGGTCACATCGATCTGATCCTCATGGATATTTGCACCGAAAGCGACTCGGACGGTCTGATGGCCGCCGAGGCGATCAAGAAGCACTATCCCCGGATAAAGATTGTTATGGTAACCTCTATGCTGGAGGGGCGATTTCTTGATCGGGCAAAAAAGATCGGTGCCGACAGCTTCTGGTATAAGGATTCACCTTCAGGCGACCTTGTGGGAGTAATTGACGGCACTCTTTCCGAAAAGCACTTTTGGCCGGACAGCGTGCCTACTGTGCGGCTCGGCAAAACGCTTTCCTGTGAACTGTCCGACCGCGAGATGGAGACTCTGCGCCTGCTTTGTGAGGGAAAAACCAATGCCGAGATTGCCGAAAAACTGAATGTGGCCGAATCCTCGGTGCGGACCTACATTAACCGAATGCTGGAAAAAACAGGTTATACAAACCGCAACCGCCTGATGATTGCAGCTGTCGGCAAACGCATGGTGGTACCCGGAAGCTGGCTTGAAGTACACAAAGAGACCTGATATATTTGAAACAAGCGAGATAATATATGCATTTATATGTATTTACACAAGGCCGCCCGGCTTTTTATAAGCCGGGCGGCCTTGCGGTTGTTTGAAGTAAAAATAATCGTGAGTTCACAATTTGTTTACAATTAAAGATGTATTTGTCCTCGCTTTTGAGGACAGACAAAACCTTTTTTTCTTGATATAATAATTTCGGAAAGTAAGATAAAGCAAATTTATTGGGTATATCATGAAGGAAAAGGAGGTATGGTTCGATGAAAAAAATTGTGGTCGATATGCAGAATTTTCTGTTCGCCGATTCCATAGCGGCTGCTTTCAAGAATTCGAACTATGATATCGACGTGGTTCGTGCGGAGACCCCGCAGGATACTGTTGAACTGTGCCGAGTGTACAAACCGTTTGTCCTTGTAATGGAAGTTACCGCCTATACACCCTGGCTGCTCTGTGAAAGGATGAAGCTGCGGGATCAGGTAAAGGCGACGTGCCCCGACTGCAAGATAGCCCTCATCGTGGATTCCAACTCCGAAAAACAGGCGGCGAAGGATATCCGAGACGCAAAGAAAAGCGGTATTATTGACCAGTTTTTCTATGGTTCTATGACCGCTGAATATCTGATGGATCAAATTTATGCGATGTAATCAACCGTAAAGAAAGAGTGGGGTGAAATACAGTGAATAAACAAAAAGTGCTTAGTTTTCTGTTGGCTGTAATGATGCTTCTTTTAATGGTACCCTTTTCGGCAGTGCAGGTCAGCGCGGCAAAGGACACGGTGGAGGTTTCCACATGGGGGGAGCTGAAAAGAGCCCTCGATTATACAACGAACTGCTCGGTGGTGAAGGTTATCGCGGATATTGAAACAAAAGACCTGAACGGTCACACCGGTCTGCATCAGGACAACATCATCTTCATGACGATGAAAATGGACAAGGTGCTGGATCTGAACGGACACACCGTCCATGCGTATGCGAAATACTATTCGGAGGTTGCGCAGGGGTATCTGATCAATATCAGTCATAAGGATGCCCGGCTGACCATTCGCGACAGCGTGGGGGGCGGCGCCCTGATCGGCGAGTTCAATCAGGAATTCTACTATGAGTTTATCAATGTGAGTAAAGGTACGCTGGTGATGGAGAGCGGCACGGTCAAGATGCTGTGTCCCTCCAAAGATAATCAGTATCTGAAGTGTGCCATCAGCGTCTCCGGTACGGCTGTTTTTAACGGCGGCGAGGTGCTGACGCAGGTGACCAGCCCCGGGGGCGAGAGGGAGGAGCGGTATCTTTCCCGTCGGCTGCAGGCCATTCGGGGAGAAAAGGGCGGCAGCGTCACCATCAACGGCGGCACCTTTGACCGGGTGGTTTTGCACAGCAGCCCCACGCCGGAGAACCGGGGAAAGTATGAGCTGGTGGTCAACGGCGGCTTTTTCCGGCAGTCCATCGCTCTGATATTGACCGGGGATGTCTATGCCAGCAATTTCGATCATCTGCCCATGCAGATCAACGATGCGTATTTCATGCGTAACACCGATAAGCTGGACCAGTGCCGCCTGTCTGTCTCAGGTCAGATGAAATGGTTTTATGACAATAACTGGGATTACCGGTTACTTTATAAGGATATTCCGGGCGCGACCCTGGATGATGCACTGAGTATGATGGATGATCTAATACCGCACCTTATCAGTGAAAACGGCGCGGTCTTTACCGATGTGCACGACGGAAACTGGTATGTGCGGGGCAATATGCGCCGGTGGGTTGAAAACGGCGGGCCGATGATGATTTTTCAGAACACATCGTTCGGCGTGCAGGGCAGCATAGTGCGGGTAATCTCCAACGCCTACGGCGTGAAGGAGGTACTTCTGGACGGCGAACCGATAGAGTATGGAGAGCGGGGATACAATGCGCCGCAGGTGGATACCACCGCAGAGAGCGAGCATCAGGTGACGTTTGTTATGTATCCGATTTCCTCTATGCTGCGTGTGCTCGGGTACAGCTATTCCAACGAATATTCGACCGGGTATATCCGGATACTCGTCGACGACTACACGGGACAGGGTATGGTTCATTATCCCGATGTTCCCGAGTCAGGGAACCAGCCGTTTTCGGTAACTTACTGTGTCAATGAATCCAATGTGGATACACTGACCACGATGGAGTTGCAGTATGATCTCATGTTGGAGACCAACGGTGTCAAGAAACGGGTCATGACCGGCTACAAGGGCGCAAAGGTGGCGCAGTGGGTGGATCGGACCCAAACAATTGACACCGTCTATGTGAATATCAGCCAGCCTCTGGTGCAGGGGGATTATACCAGCGGCGATTTTACCGTGGACGCGAGCGTTCCCTATACCATCGAGGATAAGGGGGGCTACTGGGAACACGATGATTGGGATCTGAAAGAAAACTGCCCCGTCCCCGCGATAGTGGGTCATAAGTATTGGCGCTCCTTCCGGGTGTCCCTCAAGGACGGCTATGAGGGGTATAAATTCAGTAAGAATAACCCACCAAAGATCAAGATTCGGGGACTTAACCGGGAATGCGACAATATATCCGTTCGGGTTGCCAATGACGGAAAATCTGCGGGAGTGTCCCTGGACTCCCGTCCCTCCGAGCTGATTCAAAACGCCTGGGGTACCATTACCGGATTGCGGGCGGGAAGCACGGTCGGCGGAGTGAACATCAGACCGAAAGACAGTTACTTTGATTTTGAAATAAAGGAAATTCAGCGAATCAAAAACGGCACCGTCTACAGCACAAGCCCGTCCGATACGATCGATCCCGACTATACCTATCGGATTAAGCTGGTGGGCACGGGTAAACAGGGAATGACCTTCCGCAACGGTCCGTGGCTGTACGATTACACATTTCACTATTATCTCAACACGAACGTCAAGCTGAGGATGTATAACGATTTTAACACCGCTGAGTACTATAAGGAAATTACCTACGATTCATCCGCGCAGGCATATACCATTGATCTTACACCGGAGCCGGATGTTGTCAATTATGACTATCTGTCACTGGGCGCGCCCTATCCTTGGGCGGGCAACAAGCCGGAATTTAATAACAATTGGATTACGGGAGTCCCCGGCGGCGTCACGGTTCGGAATTATTCCTGGTTTGATGTTGAAAGCGGGGCGCGGCTGGGAGAAAATACGCCCTTTGCGGCGGGCAGATCCTACCGCTTCAAGGTAATTCTGGATTGCGAGGACGGTTATTATTTAGCCGACCCCGAGGAGCTGGACGCCTATGTGAACGGAAATAAAGCGATGGTCACCGAAGCGGCGGGGAACGGAATCGCCATTACGGTCGAATATTCCCTTGCCGTTTCCTCCGGATTGCGCGGTCAGGCGGTTAGTTTCCTCGACGGAAGCGATGTGACCGTCTCCCTGTTTGCCGACGGCAGTGCAGAACCCAAACACACCGTAACGGTTCCGGGCGGAATGAAAGACAGTTCAGGAAAATATACCGCAACCTATGAGATACCGGAGGTTGCCGCCGGCACCTACACCATGAAGGTGTCGAAGAAAAATCATGTCACGCGGGAGTATACGGTGACAGTGACCTCCGGCGCGAAGACTCAAAACATACAGATCCATCTGATGGGGGATGTCAACGGTGACGGAAAGATATCTACGGCAGACGTTCTTAAGGCTAATTCCCACGCAAAGAGGGTAGACCTTCTTACCGGATATGAATTCCTTTGTGTGGATGTCAACGGTGACGGAAGGATATCTACGGCGGACGTTAACAAAATAAATTCTCATACCAAAAAAGTAGAGTTTCTTTGGTAAAAATTCTGTCTTAATGCCGGACTGTCTGTTTCATATGCCTTATGAGAGAGACATACGGTTTAAGAAATAAAAACGGAGAGTAATCTCCCCACCCCGACCGTAACTAAGCGAGGCTGCGGAAGGGTGTGTATTAACGCCTCGCAAATAAAAGAAAAGGAGCTTGGTCATGAACAAGCGAATCACATCACTACTTCTTTGTTTTGTCATGGTTTTTGCAATGTTGGCAACTGCAGTGCCGGCGTTTGCGGAGGATAACACAAACAAAGGCATTTTCACCGTCAAGGTGGACAAAACAACGGCAAATCCCGGTGACGTTATCAATGTTACTCTTATCCTTACACCGCCGAGCGGCAAACTTACGTCTTTTCAGGGATTTTTCCAGGCAGACGCCGGTTTGACTTATGTTGCCAATTCCGGAAAAGTACCCGACGGTCTTAAAACTTTTCTTGGTTTTGACAACGTTGAATGGACGGAATCTTCCAAATTTGTAAACGGCTTCGGCTCGACTGTCTATGAAGGCACCGCGGACATCATTCTCGCCGAACTTCAGTATAAGGTCGACAACGACGCTGCTGTCGGTTCCGTACTAAAAATTACTCTCGATGAAAACGAAGTATGCGACGGAACTAGGGATATTGTGGAAAGTTCAGTGATTCCCGCAACCATCACCGTCACTGCTGCGCCGAAGCCGGCAACCGGCATTACTCTTAATAAGAGCGAATTGACTCTGACTGCCGGCAACAGCGACACAAGTCTTACGGCTAATGTCACTCCGTCCGATTCTACCGACACAGTGGTTTGGTCTACCAATAAGCCCGCTGTTGCAACCGTTAATTCTGCCACGGGCGAAGTAACTGCAGTAGCCCCGGGCGAAGCAATCATTACCGCAACGGCAGGAACAAAAACGGCAACCTGCACCGTCAAGGTCCAGGCAGCCCCCTGTGCTCACGCTTCCTTTACCCCCTTCCCGGAGAAAGCCTCAAACTGCACGGTAAAAGGCTGGGACGCTTATAAGAAGTGCGATCTTTGCGGCAAGCTGTTTGACATGAACGATAACCCCCTTGCCGAGATCCCGTACAGAGCACTCAACAACGACCACGATTTCAACACCTCCGAGTGGGGATATAAAGGAACCGACGGACACGCTCATACCTGCAGACGCAATGCGGAGCATCATGATGTAGTGCAGTCCCATACGCCCGATCATGAGGGTGGAGCGACCTACGAGTACGCTGTGAAATGCATCGAATGCGGTCGTGTACTTGAGCCCCAGCTGGAAGTAGGCAACATTCGCATTGAGGTTCCCTTTAAGCTTACTGTGGAGAAAACCGGTGAAATGGATCCCGGCAAGGAAACCTTCCGGTTTGTCGCGGAAGACTTCGGCGCCCCGGTCGATGTCGTGCTCGTGCAGGACACCATTGAAACCAATGGCGAAAAGACCTATGACGGTAAATTCATATTCACGATCAGAGCAAATCAGGCAGGCAATCTGTCTGAGGGCTTCGTCATCCGTCAGATTAAGGGCAATGCTGAGGGCTGGACCTACGACGAGACAAAGTTCTATGCGATACCGATGTTTGCCGATACCTACACAAACGTTGCAGGCTGGAGATTCTTAAAGCATGACGAGAACGCTGAGCCCGACTACAACAACCAGATGGAGGAAATCGGCTTTACCAACAGCTATAACGCCAAGATGCCGGTAACTCCTCCCGCACCGCAGGAGCCCAAGTCTCCCAAGACCGGTGACAGCAGTATGATGGTTCTTTGGCTCTCGCTGCTGTTTGTATCCGGTTCTGCGCTGACGGGAATAACACTGTATTCTCGCAAAAAAAGAGTAAATAACCAATAATTTCGGAAAACCGAGCTAAAGGATTTTAAGCAAAGGGCGGGGCGGAAGCCATCTGCCATCGCCCTTTTGCTTTTCCAAAGAAAATCAAATGGTTGGTTTTCTTTGGAAAGGTAATGTTATGCAGTAACCCGCGAAGGTACTCGGCTTTAAAAACCATCTGTATTTTTGTGTAGGAGGCAATGAGATGAAAACAAGTAAACGAAATCGATGGATAAGCTTTTTATTGGCACTGATTAAGCTGGTCGGTATGCTGCCGCTTTCTGTGCTGTCAGTCGGCGCTGAAAGCGGCGGTGAGAATGCGGTCGGCGCTCCACGGGTGGCACGCAGGTCTCTGCGTCGGCGTATCCCAAGCTAAAAAATTTGGTCGAGGGAACGAAGATAATCTACGGTTACGTCTATTTTTTCTATAAAAACGGCAGGGTAGACAGCCGTTCGGTCTATATAAACCCGGCGGATTGCAGGTATAACAAGAGATTACTCGAAGGCTATAAGAGCGATACAAATCTTCAGCGGGTTGTGTCATACGATAACGGCATTCTTTTGTATTGAACGCGTACCGAGAATGATTTTCTGAATCTTTCTGGGCTTGAGGGTCGGTCTCTGACGCTGGTACTGTTCGACCATCTGGATCTGTCCGCCCTGTATGCTCCCGGCGTCGATCTGAAGCTGATGCTGACCGACGGCGCCTATGTCACCTTCCGCCACAGCACCCGGTATAAGAACAAGACCGCCTACTGTCCCCAAAACGGTGTAACCGGCGCGGTCATCAATCTGGCGCAGTCGGAGGGAAGCTTGAGCGGCTGCGGCACCTTTGAGCTGCTCGGAAACGGAAAGCTCGGTATCTTAACAAAGAATTCCCCCAAGAAAACCAGCCCCGACTATGCCATCGTGGCGAAAAACATATCGGAGAAACATATCCCCGTCAATATTGCTTGAAGCTGCCGATATATACCCGGCAATTCAATTGATATGACAGATATCAATCAGGTTCAGCGGATATTGTTCGGAATAATTTTGAGAGAGGAGAGGATTTCGTATAAAAGGAATATTTTGTCTGTTTTGTACAGTAATATTACTTAGCTGTTCTTTATGCGGATGCGCGGTATTGCCCGAAAAAAACCCCTCACACCCTGATGAAAACCGTATTTCCGGCAGCAGCTCCGTCAAGCAGCCGAATAACGCAAAGGCGGATGAAACTGCTTTAACGGCGCTGCGGCAGAAGATAAATTATCATAGCAAGGGCGCGGGCGTCGCTTTTATCGGCTATGTGGACAGCGAGAGCTCCGAGGCCGATCTGCGCGCCTATTATGCAAGCAGCGAAACGGGAAAGGCCTATCCCAACTTAGGGTATGCACCGCTTTACATGGCGGAGGGACAGGAGTTGTATGCAATTATACCGCCGAATGACAAGGGAACGATAACAGTGTACCCATCCAAGATAACCGAAGACGGCGAGTATGCAGATGATAAGAGTAACCCGCTCTGTATAGGGGAACCTGGCGAGGTTCTTTTGCTGCGATGCAACCTCAGCGAAATATACTCCAACGTGTTGATTGCCGTTACCGACGGCGGCGGAGCCGTTTTGTTCCGTCCGTCTGTCTCCTTAAAAGACGGTCATCTGGCAAACGATTTACCGGTGTACGATTTCTCAATATACGAGGAAACACCCGATGAGCGTTCGGTTCAAATTGCAACAGAAATTCTTCTTGAAACCGATGAGGTAAAGAATGCTGTCAAAAGCGGAATGAAAATTATGTATACCGGAAATACGCAGATGATCGAAGGTCGAACCTGTCTGCTGTTCGCTCTCGGAACCGATAGAGAGGATCAGTTTGTAAGAGAGCGCTATTACGGCGTATGCGACAATCTTGTCTATGTCTACGACGCAGTGAGCGATACATGGGCGGTTCTCGGTAGGAAGTAAGATAACAGGAGGAAAAAATGCGCAATTCAAAACGAAGTGGCAGCTTTTTTCCTTGTCTATTCATTAATATGCTAATGAATATTGAAGGACTGCTGCCGGCTGTGATTTTATTGGTTTTGCATTTTTGGCTGAAAATATCGGTGTGGTGGTCGGTCGGAGCATTTATCGCATGGGTTTTGTATCTGATTATGTGGATGGCCTTTATCGGCTGGGCAGGTAAATGCGGCTCGTCGCGCGATTTGCCGAAAGAAAACAAAAATCCTTATTCCGTAGGGAATAAGGAGAATAAACAGTGATCTGCCGGCTTCGGTCGGGGAATATATAGATCATTCTTACAGAAAAGGAGCAATTATTATGGGACTTATTAAAGCAGGTATCGGCGCGTTGGGGGGCACCCTTGCCGATCAATGGAAGGAATTCTTCTACTGTGAGTCTATGCCTAAGGAGGTACTTGTTACGAAGGGCCAAAAACGGGTTAGCGGCCGTTCCTCCAATACAAAGGGCAATGATAATATCATTTCCAACGGCTCGGGTATAGCCGTGGCCGACGGGCAGTGCATGATTATTGTTGAACAAGGGAAGGTAGTAGAGGTTTGCGCCGAGCCGGGCGAATTTACATATGATACTTCAACCGAACCCTCTATTTTCTCGGGAAGTTTGGGTGATAGCATAAAGCAAACCTTTAAGACTATCGGTAAACGCTTCACTTACGGAGGAGATACCGGTAAGGATCAGCGTGTTTACTATTTCAACACCAAGGAGCTTATCGATAATAAATTCGGCACACCTAATCCCATTCCTTTCCGTGTGGTTGATTCTAAAATCGGTCTGGATTTAGATGTATCGGTGCGCTGCTCAGGCGTTTATTCCTATAAAATCGCAGACCCGCTGCTGTTTTACACCAATGTCTGCGGCAATGTTGAGCAGGAGTATTCCCGCGAGGAGCTGGACAGTCAGCTGAAAACCGAATTTGTCAGTGCTTTGCAGCCGGCATTTGGACGGCTTTCCGATTTGGAGCTTCGACCCAATCAGATTGTAACGCACAATACCGACCTTGAAAATGCCATGAATACGGCGCTTTCGGAAAAATGGGGAGAGCTGCGCGGTTTAAAGGTTGTCAGCATTGCTCTGGGTTCGGTTACGCTGCCGGACGAGGATGCGGAAATGATCAAGCAGGCTCAGCGCACGGCTATTATGCGGGACCCGACTATGGCGGCGGCAACACTTGTGGGTGCACAGGCAGACGCTATGAAGGCGGCGGCTTCCAACGAAGCAGGCGCAATGACCGGCTTTATGGGCATGGGTATGGCAATGAATACAGGCGGCGGAATGAATGCGCAAAATCTGTTTGCTATGGGTCAGCAGCAACAGCAGGCACAGCAGCAAGCTCCTGCAACACCCGCAGCACCTGCGGCTGACGGTTGGAAATGCGCATGCGGAGCTACGGTCAGCGGCAATTTCTGCCCGAACTGCGGCGCAAAAAAGCCTCAGCCACAGCCTGCGGCAGGTGCTTGGAAATGCAAATGCGGCGCCATGGCTACAGGAAAATTCTGTCCCGAGTGCGGTTCTCAGAAGCCGGCTGACGAGGATGGCTGGACTTGTTCGTGCGGTGCTTTGAATAAGGGTAAATTCTGCCAGAGCTGCGGCGCAAAAAAGCCAGAGGGTGCACCGCTTTACCGCTGCGATAAGTGCGGCTGGGAGCCGGAGGATCCGGCCAACCCGCCTAAGTTCTGTCCCGAATGCGGAGATATATTTGACGATAACGATAAAAAATAAAACTGCCGCTTTGAGGGGAACCGTATTAACGGAAAAGTTATTTTGGTTAGGTATGAACGGCTTAAGCAAAAAAGCCGTTCATACCGCCGAAAGGTTTTTGCGCAGCAGGATAAGTTTCCCTGCCGGCGAAACGACAAAGAATTTTTCGTATGATTTGTTAAGGAGTGGTTTTATATTTGCTTGCAAAAGGAAATCCTGTTATGAGTAAAAGAAATAAAGATATTAAAATGACCATATTTATCATGGTCGCTGGCATCGGCTTGATAGTTGCGGGTGTAATCGGAATTGTTACAAGCAGAATCGACAGCAGGGAATATAAAAACTCAACCGATATACAAAAAATTTCCGCCGTTATAGTTGACTTTTCAACCAACGACAGTAAGGATGATTCCGGCGATGTTAAATATACAACATATAAATTTAAAGTTTCATATGTTATTGACGGAAAAACCTATAAGGGAAAATATGAAGAACGTGTCTGGTCAAGCAGCTACGCAAGAAAATATACCTATGATAAATTGAGAAAAGGCGACACAATAGATGTCGAGGTTTATAAAACCTCAAAAGGCAATTACAAGCTTGCCCCTGAGGGAAATCCCGTTGATTTTCTGCTTTATTGCGCGGCAATTCCCGTTGGCATATTTTTTGTTGTTATAATGATAATTGACATTAAAAAACATGGCAGTAAAACGAAAAATGAAAACGAAATAATCGACGGGCAGTAAATCAGAGGTATTTTAATGGATTTATCAGTATCGCTGTTTATTGCGGCTTCCTTTGCTATATTATGTACATTCTATATCGGTAAAAGAATACTTACAATAGATTTTTCGGAATACTGTTCCAAAAATTCTAAAAAAGCAAAACTTAAAAGATTGCTTGCGAAAAAGGACACTCCCCTTTCGGATTCTAAAATCCGTAGGGATATGAGAAAGGCCTTTGAAGGAATTTTGATTCCGCTGGGGAATGCGGATCAAGACCTTCTTCCGGCAAGAATGGATATGGCATTCCGAAAAAAAATTGTCAGTCAAATCAACAGACTTAATAGGAATAAGCTTTGCCGCAAAGTTTACGTTACGGATGTTGTTCCCGTTCCTAAAAATGGCTTTGAATCATGGAACGATGACGGCAGAGAATGGCGGGAGTCGGTTTTAAAGTGCAGCACGCTTGAGCGTTTTGAGTCAACCGTAGACAACAAGGTTCGGTATGAGATATACCGTAAAAATTCGTATCTCAGAATACTTCAGTCAAGACACGTCCGCAGCGCCGACCGAAAAGAAAAAAAGAAAAGCTATTATTCCGATATGTTAAGAATCACGTGTCCGTCCTGCGGTGCAAGAGTCAAGCTTGACAGTCAGCAGGTTACCTGTGAATACTGCGGCGCTGTTATTAAAAACGAGTTTTACGATTGGCAGACCGAATCGTTTGAGATTTATGAATCTATCAGTACAAACCTGAAAAGATTTTTACAGCTTCTTGTGTCCGGCTCCATACTTTTCTTATGTGTCTTTCTGTGCTTATATTTAATCGAGGACACCGAGATTTCTCTCGCTGCCGGTGTCGGTGCGGCGGTTCTGGCTTTTGGAGGAATCATCACACCGATCATCTGCGGGAAAATCAAGCAAGAAAGGCTTGCCGGAAAAATCGCAAGATATTCCGAAAATTATCTCAGAGCCTGCTTAAACGAATATTTTTGGGAAAATGAAAGCGACGAAGATCTGCTTGACTTCAGCGTTGGTACGATCAAGCTATTAAAAGTTGCCCACACGGAAGAAACAACAACCGTTACGGCTGACATTTTCGGAACAAAAACCTTTCTTCCCGAAAATCAAAAACCGTATACAGAAAATTTTAAAAAGAGATTGATTATGCAAAGGGCAAGATATCCCGAAAAGCGAAAAGCGGACGGCGAGTTCTTTACCGAAAAGGATTGCCCGTCCTGCGGCGCCAATTTTATGCCTGATGAAAACCACTGCTGTTCGTTCTGTGGGTACGGCTTACAGGTCAACAATGCAAAATGGATCGTACAAAAAAATAAAACATAAACGGGGGATCACATTATGGGACTGTTTGACAAAAAATACTGTGACATCTGCGGTGAGAAAATCGGACTTCTCGGAAATCGCAAGCTGGAGGACGGGAATCTCTGTAAGGATTGCGCAAGAAAGCTCTCGCCGTTTTTCAGCGAACGGCGGAACTCGACCGTGGAGGACATCAAGCGCCAGCTTGCCTACCGTGCGGAAAACGAAAAGAAGCTTGCTGATTTTTCCCCGTCGATCACCTTTGACGGGAGCAAAAAGGTATACATCGATCCTATAGGAGAGCGGTTCATCGTTACCGGGGCCTCCAACTGGCGCAGCAGCAACCCCGACCTCATTGCATTCTCCCAGGTGCTGGGGGTGAACACGGATATCCGGGAGAATAAGGAGGAGATCTTTTACGAGGACTCCGAGGGAAATAAGAAGAGCTATGAACCGCCCCGCTATGCCTGCGACTATGAGTTTCATGTAACGCTCCGAGTGGATTCCCCGTGGTTTGACGAGATCGAGCTGGAGCTGAGCGACGGTAACCGCCCCGACAGTCCCTATACTGACCTGTACCGTCAATATGAGCAGAGGATGCACGAGCTTGCGGATATTTTGATGCGCCGGGATAACAGAAACCGGGTTTGGGACGGCGGCACGATGAATCGGGTGGATAACGAGGACTTCCGCCCGGAAAGGCCCTCCCCCACGCCTAATGCAATGGGCGGTGAGACATGGGTATGCCCGTCCTGCGGCGCACAAAACAGCGGAAAATTCTGTGCAAACTGCGGCGCTGTAAAACCCGTAGCGTGTTCCTGTTGTTCCAATTGCGGGTGGAGACCTGCAAATGGGCAGAGCTTGCCGAAATTCTGCCCGGAGTGCGGCAGACCGCTTCAATAAAACCATGACGCACACCGTATGTAAGGTTGTAACTGTTGTGTTTGTTCTTTTGCCGGTTTTCGGGCTTTTCGGCTGTGGTGAAAGTAAAAAATACACTTCCGATGATGTTGTCTTAATCAATACCGCTTATTACGGCACGGAAAGGAACCCCGTGTATTCTTTCGCCCTGAAAAAGGAAAAAAACGGCTGGTTATTCTCTGCAGACTGTCTTGTGGGGAGTCTGAAGGATCATTACACCTCGTTCGGTTCCTTCCCGATAACGGCAGAGGATGCAGAGGCTTTCCTTCACATTATCTGTGAGGACGGCGAAATAGAAAAGCTTTACAAGCATCGTAATCCGATACGGATTTTTAGAAGCTCCGATGCACCGGCGCGCAGCTCCGGAATGACCTTCTCTGACGGAAATACGATAGAGAAGGAAACAATGCTCGGTGACAGGGCGCTTAACTATCTCTATGCGCTTGCCGACAGGTATTATGAGGCGGCTGAAAGTTCAGCAGATACTCCGACAGATACAGCAGCGAACTGAGCATCTTCTTGCCAAGGCAAGAAAACTAAAAAAAACAAACCGACGATGTCGGAAAAAGGAGAAGAATTATGGCTAATCAATGCGCTATCTGTGGTGCGGATATCAATCTGATCCAAACCCAAAAGCTGGCGGACGGCAACTGTATATGCCGCAAGAATTGCAGAAAAAAGGGCTTCAAGTCATATGATTATGTGCATAGCAATCTTTCGGGTGTCCAGGCGCATCTTGCACAGGTGGAGCGCGGCACCAAGCTGTGGGAGCACTATTTTATTCCGCAGGAGAAAACAAAGGATAAAAGCAAAAAACTGAAGCGCTTCGGCACCTATCTCTATGTGGCGGAGGATATCGGTCTGATGGCGTATATCCAGAACGATTACAAGTTTATGATGTTTGGCAAGACCACCCGCGCCTGCGTGTACCGCATTGCCGACCTGCGCAGCTATAAGTATGAGGAGCAGCTCGTTAAAAACGGTGATAAGACCGAGAAGAAGCCCTTTGTAAGGCTCAGCTTTACCAATACGCAGGGTCTTTACGAGTTTGTTCTCCCTATGAATAATTTTAAGGATTTCGAAAAGCTTAAAAAATACTTCGACACGCTGTTCGGCATACAGAATACACTCGGCAACGCCTCAAATGTTTGGAAGCAGCAGATGACTGCGGTTAAGGATATAGCGTCAGGGTTTTCTGCCGCGGTAAAGGGAGAAGCCGATGCCGGGGACAAGGCGGCACAGGCGATCGACTCCCTGGATGCCGCAATCTACGGCGACCGCACCGAGTGGATCCAGAAAGCAGATGCGGCCCTTGCGGCGTTTAATGGTTGAAATTATTTAAGAGAGGAGATCTTTTCATGCAAACCTTGCAGGAATATAAATGCCCCTGCTGCGGCGGCGCGATAGCCTTTGACAGCACGCTCCAGAAGATGAAGTGCCCTTTTTGCGACACGGAGTTTGAAATGGAGGCGCTGGCAAGCTACGACGCAGAGCTGCAGAGCGAAAAATCCGACGATATGGAATGGGAAACCGCTGCCGGAGGAGACTGGCAGGAGGGAGAAACCGATGGCCTGCGCTCCTATGTGTGCAAGTCCTGCGGAGGCGAGATTGTCGGCGACGCCAACCTGGCAGCTACAGCTTGTCCTTTTTGCGGCAATCCCGTGGTAATGATGGGCCAGTTCTCAGGCGCTCTCAAGCCGGATCTTGTCATTCCGTTCAAGCTGGATAAAAAGGCGGCAAAGGCGGGGCTGATGAAGCATCTGACCGGTAAGCGGCTTCTGCCTAAGATTTTCAAGGATCAGAACCACATTGATGAGATCAAGGGAATTTATGTTCCCTTCTGGCTTTTCGATACCGATGTGGAAGCGCAGATTCGCTATCGCGCCACCCGGGTGCGTACCTGGAGTGACAAAGACTACAATTATACGGAAACAAGCTATTATATGGCGCATCGCGGCGGCAGCATCGGCTTTGAGCATGTCCCGGTGGACGGTTCGTCAAAAATGGCAGATGACCTGATGGAATCTATTGAACCATACGATTTTTCCGAGGCGGTGGACTTTCAGACAGCGTATCTTGCAGGGTATCTGGCGGATAAATACGATGTAACTGCCGAGGCGAGTATTGACCGTGCCAACAAACGCGTCAAGCGCTCCACCGAGGATACTTTTGCCGGAACGGTGCAGGGGTATACCACGGTCACGCCGGAAAACAGCAGTGTGCAGTTCCGCGGCGGCAAGGCACGTTATGCGCTGTATCCCGTGTGGTTGCTCAACACAACGTGGAACGGAAACAAATACACCTTTGCCATGAACGGGCAGACCGGGAAATTCGTCGGTGATCTGCCGGTGGATAAAGCTGCGGCGACGCGCTGGACATTTTTGCTGGCGGCAATATACAGTGTCGCTGCCTATGGCGTAGCTTGGCTCTTGCACCTGATTGGGCTATTTTAAGGAGGAAACAGAATGAAAAAGAAAATATGTGCAGTTTTGTTTGCTCTTGTGCTCTGTCTGTGTGTGGCAGTTCCTGCCTTTGCCGGGGGCGCCAACGGTTTTGCGGGTGATAAGGATCGGATCATAGATGATGCCAATCTGTTGTCCGACAGCGATGAGACGGCGCTGCGGGAAAAACTCAAGGAGATCCGTGTGCGGCAAAAGATGGATATTGTTATTGTGACTGCGAAAACGCTGAACGGAGCTACACCCGCCGACTATGCCGATGATACCTACGATTATAACGGCTACGGTTACGGAAACAACAAGGACGGGTTGCTTTTGCTCATTAGCATGGAGGACCGTGACTGGTACATATCCACCACCGGCTACGGCATCACGGCATTCACCGATGCGGGGATTCAGTATATCGGTGATAAGATAAAGGAACATCTGTCGGATGGCGACTATGCTGCCGCTTTTAACTCCTTTGCCGAGCTTTGCGACGATTTTATTACAAAGGCAAGAACAGGAAAGCCTTACGATTCCGGCAATATGCCTAAAGAGCCTATGAAACCAGGCTGGATACTGGTGGCGATTGTAGCCGGATTTGTACTATCTTTCATTACAGTAGGCACAATGAAAGGCAAGCTTAAAACAGTACGGTTTCAGCCGGCGGCGAACAGTTATATGAAAGCGGGTAGCATGAACATCACCGAGAGCCGCGATCTGTTCCTGTATAACACAGTCACACGCACTGCGAAACCGAAAGACAACGATTCAGGCGGAGGGAGCAGCACGCACACCTCTTCTTCCGGCTCGACCCATGGTGGCGGAGGAGGCAAATTCTAATGCCAGCTTCGCCCGCAAAAAAAGCAGCAATAAAAAAATATATAAAGGAGAGATGACCCATGAGTATCTTTGACAAACTGAAAAGCACAGCCCAGCAGGCGGTGAGCACCACCGCACGATCCATCGGCAACAAGCGAGAGACCTTCACCTTCTCGTCGCTGCCGGAAAGCCTTGCCGAAATGCAGGCGCTACCCGAGGCAAGTCTCGATACGCCGTTCAAAACGGCAGCACTTACGGTTCTTGCCCTCTGTGCATACGCGGCGGATAAGAACATCGGTACCGAGATGCTGAATTGGCTGCGGGGACCCCGTCCGCTGAACGGACAGGAAATTTCCTTCCTTAATGACCGTTTCCGCGACGGTAAGACCTATCTGCCTTTCACTTATTTTTCCGGTTCCACACCGGAAAACAACTACACCCCTACGGAGCCGTATACAGTTGTCATTGAAAGCAATCACGTGTCCGGCGAGGAGCAGGGCTATATGAAGCTGTTTATTCCCTGTGGCGGTGCGGATGACCCCCGCCCTATCAAGATGCGGCAGCGCGGCAGCGATGGCAAGTGGTTCCTATGGGAGCAGTATCTGCTGACCGGTGTTCGTACGCCGAAATCTGCCGATCCGTGGGCTTAAGCGGAAAAATTACATTCTGAAAACTCATAAAGGTGTATCTGATTACATCAAAAAACGGTTAATCAGCCGTTTTTAATATAAAACATTTTGGAGGTTTTAACAATGGAAACAACAAAAACTAAAGGCACAGGATTCTTGAAGGTAACAGGCATTTTGATGATCATCGGCGGAGCAATTTCGATCATCATGGGTATCGTTGCGGCACTTGGCGTCGCTGCCCTTGTGTATATTAGTGACGGAACCGTTTCATCGGCGTTGCTTTATACATCCGTTATATTGATGATTGTCAGTGCGGTTGCAGAATTGGTTGCCGGAATTATCGGTGTAGCCAACTGCAAGAAGCCGGAGAAAGCAGGAAGTTGCATTGTGTGGGGTATTATTGTAGCAGTACTTAGCGTTGCGGGCACCATACTGAGCTCTGTTGGCGGAGGTTCATTTAGTGCATTTTCTTTGATTCTTGGTCTTGTTCTGCCGGTTCTTTACATTATTGGTGCCGTGTTCAACAAGAAAGAACATATCTCATAAAGCATTTATACCCGGGAATCCGGTTTGTCGGATTGGCATATTTCAAAACATACCAAATCAGGGCAAGGAGGAAATAAGATGGATATTCGCGGGATTTGGAAAGTAAAAGAAATCCGTGTACCCACACCGGACGGCGAGAAGGTTTTTACACCCGATAACCCGCCGGCGGATGAGAGGTTTGAGGGCAGCGCCGAATTGATGCAGTACCGGACGGAGTTTGCCGAGGACGGTGTACTCAACACACTCATGTTTGTGCCGGATGAAATGCGCGAAGAGGCTGCCAAGCACGGGGCGGTTGTCCGCGAGGACGGATATGCCCCCGTTGAAAGCACCACGTGGAAGGAAGCGGACGGCAAATTCTATTACGACACGAAAATTGAGGGTGAGGTTTTCGGGGAGAAGGTTGACTCTTTCGCAGAGATTCCGGTTACCGAGGACGGTTGTCTGCTGTATGGACACGGAATGATTATTCTGGAAAGAATCTGACCCGACTATTTACAACGGTGAAGGTGATACAATGAATGTTAATAATCCATATAACCTCAACCTGGAATCGACAGAAACGCAGCCGGTAAGCGAAAATCGAGCCGATGAATCGATTTTGAAAGAAACTTTCAAGGAATTTTTCGGAGGATTAAACTATTTCTTTGCCGCAAAACAGGCTGATTTTACCCTTGAGGATGTGATTGTGCATATTGGCGTTGATCCTTCGGAGTATCGCTATGATGCTGAGCGGGAGGCGCAGATTTATTCATGGTATGCAGCAAAAAGCAAAGCAAGGGTGCTGCATGTTTGGTTTAAGAACGGCAAGCTCTACGCTTGCGGCGCATACAATCTCGGTTTCCCTAAAATGTCATAGTCTAAGCGGGAGAGGCTTGCTGCGGCAAGCCTCTTTCCGAAAGGCTCTGAATTTGATTCGGCGCCTTTCGGAAAGGAAAAACAAATGAAAAAGCTACTTTTATGTTTTATCTTAGTATTCATCTTTTTAATATCCATTTCCGCTTGTGCTTCAAAATAAAATAACGGTAGTAATAATTGCAGTAATAATTATTGCGGAGGAGATCCTATGGATTTCAAAAGCTTTAAGCTGGTGCAAACCGATATGACGGCACAACGCCGTGTTTATGAGGGATATAAAACTGAGAACGGCGTTCACTTAGAGTATTACATAAGCACGAATGAGTGGGATGATACAATTTCGGGTTATGCAGAATGCCGTGATACCATCCGCAAAATTGACGGAGACGAAAAGCTTTTTCAAAAGCTTAGTGAATTATTTGGTAATTGCAGAATAGAAAAATGGGCGGACTTTCACGGTTTCAATTCTCAGGTGCTTGACGGTACCGGTATGAGCTTTAAAGCTGTATTGGCGGACGGTACAGAGGTGAATGCCAACGGAACCAACAATTTCCCGGAAAATTTTTCGACATTTACTCAAGAGCTTCATAAGCTAATAACAACAGAAAAAATAAACTCAGAAAAATTTACCGACGGAACCTATGAGGTTATACTTCCGGAAAGCTGGGTTGGTACAGTTTCGGCAGAGTTTTCGGAAGGCTGTGTGTCATTTTTTGTTGATAAAACCAATGGCAGTGTACTGCACTTTTTTATAATTGATAACGATACATACGGCTATTCATCGGACGCCTATAAGGGCAGAATAGAAGTCGGGCGGCTTATTTCGGACGAAGATGTCAGATTTATTACGGCACGCGACAATTATTCAATAGCTTCTTATGCGGAAAATGTTTCCGAGAAAGCTATTGCGATTTTGAAAAATTATGAAAACGATAAGATTGCCATAATGGAAAGCCTTTGCGGTGTAAATGGGTATGAGTTTTATCCTGAGGACGGAACAGTCCTATACTACGCAAGTGCGAGGAAAATGGCAGATAAAGCGAGAAACCTTTGGCTGAGCTTGAATTTTGCAGGTGAGTATCCGGGCAGCGCGAAGCCTCTACGGCTAAAGCGGAAGAATTATGTGCCTATGTTTCCTCCGTATGATTATATAAACACGATTGAAAGTGTACGCAAAAAATTCTTAAAGGTTTTTTCGAAGGAATTTACCGATAAAACGTTGAACCGTGCTCTTGCCGATAAAGAACTGATTGAATATAAGGGCGATGTCTATGTAGCTTGTAAGAAGCGCAAGGGCGAAGCCTCTTACAACAGCTGTGTGGACAGCGTCCGGGATGAAGGCAATGGAAAATTTGCAGTTGTGATTGCTGTGAAAATGCCGCCAAACGGCAGCAAGCTCTATGTTGACCTGCCGGCAGAGAAAAACGCTGCGGGAGAGTTTGTGTTTTCAGACTATCCCTATTGGGAAAAAAGGGAATGATCTTTCCTTTTTGAACTGGAACATACTGAGATCTTTTCTCGGCAGATGGGAAAATTGCCGAATCATCTGATTGGAAACGGCCTTTTTGATATGGATTTGTCAGATTTCAAGGGGCTATTGGAATTCGGAGAAAAATAAAAAAATTCACAGGAGGAGTTATGAAAAGGCTTGTTTTTGCGATTATGCTGGTGTTAGCAATCGTGGGATCTGCCACCGTAACGGTTAGTGCAGCGGGTTCGAGACCGACACAGCCCGTGATTGTAGCGGAAATGCCGGATTGTTATATGCCTATTGGCAGTGGCGGTATTACCTTGTTCACAAATGTCAGTGTGCCCGACGGCGGTACGATGAAATATCAGTGGTATGTCACGGATAAAGAAACCATGGTGATGATTCGTGCCATTGACTACGCAGAGGGAGACAGCTATCGGGTGCCGGAGGAATTGGGAGTGAAATGGTACTGTTATGCTGCTTGGAATGTGGTCGGAGGTTTAAAGAGTGAGCCAATATACAGCCGCCTGATCCGTGTGGAATTTTATGAAAACAGTTCCGCGCACACCCACAGCTTCGGCGAGTGGATGGTGACCACAAAGCCAACCTGTACGAAGGCAGGCATTAAGACACGGGAATGTGATTGCGGTGTTACCGAACGGGCTGAAGTTCCTGCTGCCGGGCATAATTGGGATGCGGGAATAATAACCCGGGAACCTTCTCCCAAAGCCGATGGCGAAAAGACCTATAGCTGCCTTGTTTGTAAGGCAACTAAGACAGAGCCGGTAAAATACAGCGAGAGTCTTGAAAGCGACGTTGATGAAAAAAGCAGCGTTGAGCCAGATAAAGACAGGAGCACCGATCTAAAAGAAAATAGCGAAAACAGCACAGAACAAACTTCTCCTGCGGAGAGCAATAAGTTTTCTTTTCCGTGGTGGATCGTTGCCGTTATTGCCGCGGTGGTGATTGGCGGGGGTATTTTGGCAATTGTTTTAATTCGAAAAGGCAGTGATAAATGATGAAAAAGATCGTTCTGGACATTCAGAGCAATATCCATGCGCACACCATGGAGTGAATGCTGATGCAGAAGCTGGACGATTGCCAGGTTGTGTTCTCCGAGTCGCCGGATTCCACCGCCGAGTGGTGCAAAACGCATCGGCCGGATGTGCTTTTAATGGAGGGCAAAATGTTTTCGCCCTGGATGTTCTCCGAGCGTATGGCGATCCGTGATTAGGTTAAACGCAGCACGGAAAACTGTGGAATCGTTCTTTTTGTGGATGACGAAAGCAACAAAAACCTTTCCGAGGAAGTACAGCAGGCAAAGCGCGAGGGTCTTATCGACGCTTTCTTGTTCGACTCGGTTTCCGAGAACTACTTTGCTTCGGTGATCGACAGCGTTTAAATCAGACAACGGCAAAACGCAATAAGCGGAAAAGACAAAGGCAACCGAGTTCTGTTTGGGTCAACTCGGTTGCCTTAATTTAATCATATAAGTTTATCTCAAATAGTTGATGGGAATAACACGGTCGTTGGAATATCCAGGCGCTTTTCTTTTTGTCATAGTTCCGCTAATGGCTGGCCGGACAAGAACGGCTTTCATCTTACCACACATACCCATTGATATTTTGCGATTTGTGTGGTATAATAAAACCGAGGTGAGAGCAATGCTGATTGATTCCGTGGTGCAGAAGGAAGCTGTTCGCAATGAACAGATGATTCTTCAATACGAATCTCTGATCGAAACACTTCCTAAGGGTTCGATTGCCTGCCGCAAAAACGGATACTACTATCTTAGATACCGAGAGAATGGCAAGCTGTACGATAAATATATTGGCAAAGATACTGAGACGGTTAACACAATTCGCGAAAAGCTTGCCCTTCGGAAGCATTATACAGAAATGCTTTCCGCGCTGAAGCAGGAGCAGAAGACCATTCATAAACTATTGGAGGAACTCGCATGATTATTTATCACGGAAGCACGGTACTCGTTGAAAAGCCGGAGATCCGTATCAGTGATTCATTCCTTGATTTCGGAACAGGCTTTTATACGACCACATCTGAGCATCAAGCAGAGCGTTGGGCAAGAATCAAAATGCGCAGAGAGAGCAAGAATATCGGCTATGTTTCAATCTACGAATTTGATTTTGCTTTAGCGCAGGAGCAAGCGAAGATACATCGTTTTGATCGAGCCGATATGGAGTGGCTGCAATTCGTCGTCAGAAACCGCCGCGGTGAAACGCCGGAAAAGATGTTTGATATGCATATCGGTCCGGTAGCGGATGATAATGTATATCGCTCTATCCGGCTTTTTGAAACCGGTGTACTTGATGCAGACGAAACGGTAAAACGGCTGAAGACAGAGGTCTTACAGGATCAATGGACATTCCATACAGAAAAGATGCTTTCCTATATTCGCTTTATTGATTCAAGAGAAATCAGAACGGAGGAACAATGATATGGGACAGGAACAATTTGCAGCAATTATGCCCTACATCAGTGCTGACCTTGTAGGGATGATCGCAAAAAAGAAAAATATATCCGAAAATGACGCAATCACAAAGTTGTACAATTCAAAGTTGTATGCCACTCTTGAGCAGGAGGATACAAAAGTCTGGCAATACAGCACGGATATGCTGTATCTGCTTTTTGAGCAGGAAGAAAAAACGGGAAAAATCGAATTTCCCGATGTGTAAGGGGGAACAACCATGAGCAAAGAAACTGCTTTTTCTGTGTTTTGCCTTGAAAGCTATAAGGTGCATAAATCTCTGACGGGTAAACAGACTGCAGAACTGTTTCGCCGTTACGGAGTGTTTGACTACTTGAACGAGTTTTACGATGTTCTTCATACAACCGGATATCAGTACATTAACAATGATATTGATATCTACCTAAAATCCCGAAACGCCGTGATCACAGCTTGACAAAAGAGGGGGAATTCATGATATTTTGTGCCGAGCAGTACAAATATGCAAAGAAGCTGACCGGCAGACAGCTTGACGAGCTGTTCAGTAAATATCGCGTGTGGGATTACCTGTACGCCTGCTGCGATGCGCTTCACACCACCGGCACAAACTATATCATTCATGACATCGATCTCTATATTGATGCACGAAAGCCTGCGATGGCTTAAACTAATATGCGTTTACATTCCGACTGCAAATTTTCGATTTGTGAAGTAAGAATGTAAATTGATTTGTGCTGAAAATGCCCTTTTCCGGCGAATGGATTGACTATTGCGAAGTTTTCTGTTATACTATCTATGTAAGTATCAAGTTTGGTTCTGATCCAAGCATAGTTTAACAGAGTTATCACAGTGTCATTTGCGTTATTGCAAATGGCACTTTTTTTGTTTCCGGCCAATTCATTCGGGCATAAAGCCAGCAGTCCTTCGGGGGTGCTGGCTTTTGTCATATATCAAGGCGGCATTGCCGTTAAAACCAAAGAAAGCAGCATTTCACTATGCAAAAACCATGCCAGGACAGCTATTATACGCTGTTCAGTTCCTACCCGACGCTGCTGGATTATCATGAGGAACAGGCAAAGAACAGCCGTTGAATCCGCTGCAAGGTCGCTGACCTGCAGGTGGAACCTCTCGGCGAGTCCTCGCCTCTCATCGGTAATTTGTCGGCGTTTGCCGCAGGAACATCACAGGAGGCCTAAAGGATACGGCAGAAAATCTCGGGCTTGCCATGCGCGTAAACGGAGAACTCTATCCGGTCCGCATGACAGCCAACAAAAGCCTGCTCGATAGAGCGAAGATCGGGGGCACCGCGCTTCCCAAACTCAGCCGCGAGGTATTGGCCGAAGTGCTCAACGAATGCCTGAAGCTGTATTCGGCGGATGCGCTCTTGCTGATCCGGGACGAAAAAATCTCTGCCGTTTACTCCGGCAATGAGCATTTTGTTTTTGAATATACCAAGTAAATTATGGCAAAAATACAAGTTGTAAAGACGAAAACATGGAGGTGTAATGATTTATGGAACAGTCTGAAAAGAACTTATCTGAACTGGTGGATATCAGAGATGTCGTGATAGATAAAAGCCTGCCGCTGGAAGAGCGCGTGAGGTCTTATGTTGAACAGATCAAGGATCCGTATTGCTTTAAGGTCGGAGATGTCGTTGTCCGGGTATCATACGCAGACAAGGACAAATCCCTTACCGACAGCTTCACTTCTATGATCGCTTCAATGTAATGGTAATAATTGCTATGCGGATTTTAAGTGTAACGGCTGGATTTTCTCGGTTGTCTGTGCTATAATCAAATACGGACAAAATCAGCGATAACTCCGGCTGTTTATTCGTACTCGAATAATACAGATAGGAGTGGCGCTATGAATAAGATTATAGATCAAACATTCAAGGTTGCCATCTATCTTCGTTTATCGAAGGAGGATGACGACCTTTCATGCTCTTCGGGAGCCAAAAGCGAAAGCAACAGTATCAGCAACCAGAGAAAGCTGATATATGATTTTATGAAATCGCATCCGGAACTCGAACTGTATGGCGAGTACAAGGATGACGGAAAAAGCGGTTCCAACTTTGACCGTGCTGAATTTCAGCGAATGATGAAGGACATCGAGGCGGGAAAGGTCAATTGCGTAATTGTAAAGGATCAGTCCCGTTTCGGTAGAGACTATATTGATGTGGGAAAATACAAAGAAAAGATTTTCCCCAAACTCGGCGTTCGGTTTATCACCATAAACGAGGGCTATGATTCGCTTTCGGCAACCTCCTCGGATGATCTTGCCTTTACGATCAACAGCTTCGTTTATGATTTTTATATCCGCGATATATCTACTAAGATCCGTACAAACCTTACGGCGAAAAAGCAAAACGGAGAGTATGCCGGAGCATTTGTGGCTTACGGATATGTGAAAGACAGCGACGACAAGAGCAAATTGGTTGTTGATCCGTTTGCCGCAAATGTTGTAAGGGATATATTCCGGTGGAAAATCGAAGGGCTGAGTCCGCAAAATATTGCCGTGCGTCTGAACGAACTCGGCATCCCCTCGCCTGCGGAGTATAAGCGGCTGAGTGGAAGCAAGTACAAAACGAGCTTTCAGACATCTTCAAAAGCCGTATGGAGCCATGTTTCCGTAAGGCGCATTCTGAAAAATGAAATTTATCTCGGCGTGATGATCCAGGGCAGGCGAACAACGCCGAATTATAAGACCAAGACAGTGGTTACAAAAGCAGAAAGTGAGTGGCTTCGCGTGGAAGGCACACATGAGGCTATTATTTCTGTGCGTGATTTTGAGCTTGTTCAGGAGTTGCTGAAGGACGATACGCATTGCCGTGCGGGAGATGTAACAGTACCGGTATATGCCGGCCGCATTTATTGTGGCGACTGCGGCGCTACGGCCGTCAGAAAGACGGTGTCCTACGCAGGCAAACGCTATGTATATTATGTCTGCAACGCCAATAAGCACGATAAAACGGTGTGCAGCAGGCATTCCATAAGAGAAGATGTTTTGGACCAGGTAATCTATCAAACGGTCCGGCACCAAATTGACCTGCTGCTGGATGTAGATAAGGCGCTTAGACAGTTTGAGAATCTGTCATGGGAAAAGCACAAGCTGAAGCAGCTTGACGCAAGCATCGAAATACAGGAAGAAGTCGTTCGGAAAAACAACACGCTGCGCCTCGGAATCTATGAGGATCTGCGGGCAGGCTTGCTGGACAGGTCCGAATATGAATCTTTGAAAAAAGAGCTTGCAGAAAGAATCGACGAAGCAACTGCTGCCATCGAGAAGTTGAACAAAGAGAAACGGGAGATCCTCGACGGTGTTTCAAAGCAGCAGTCCTGGGTTGAACAGTTCCGTCAGTATGAAAATGTGACCGAGCTCACGCGACCAATGGTCATTCATCTAATAGAACGCATCAATATTTTTGAGGACTCCAATATGGAGATCGTGTTTCGCCATCGGAATCAGATCGAGGAAATATTGCAGTTTATCTCGGAGAAAACCGCAAACAAGAAAGTATTGGCTATACCGATAAGGGAGGTGGGATAGTGGCCAGAGTATCACGGAAAAACGGCGTTTCCGAAAGTCTGCCGAAAGGCCAAAGGCAGGCCGTGTTTCGTACCGCGCTTTATGTTCGTTTGTCTGTTGAGGACAACGGTAAGGTCGATGCGGATTCGATTGAAAATCAGGAACTGCTCCTGAGAAACTATCTTGCCGAGCGGCCATATCTTGAACTGAAAGAGGTATATGCCGATAACGGTTACACGGGTACCGATTTTGAGCGCCCCGCGTTTCATCGAATGATCGAGGATGTGCGGAAAGGACGAATCAATTGCATCGTTGTGAAGGACTTTTCCCGCCTTGGCAGAAACTATGTGGAGACCGGAGAATATCTGGAACGCATCTTTCCTTTCCTTGGCATCCGCTTTATTTCCGTCAGCGACGATTATGACAGCAGCTCTGCCAACGCCGGTGAAAAACTCGCCGCTACTCTTAAAAATCTAATCAACGATATGTACGCAAAGGACATATCCAAAAAGATTTGTTCAACCATGAAGAATAAGAGGCTGCGCGGTGATTACATCGGAAATTATGCTCCTTATGGCTATCTGAAGGATGAAAATAATCGGAGCCGATTGGTAATTGATTATGAGATCGCTCCAATCGTAGTCGAGATCTTTGAACTCCGAGCGAAAGGGATCGGCTTTGAAACTATATGCCGTATGCTCAACGAAAAAGGCTATCCCTCCCCGGGGCGGCTACGCTATGAGCGCGGCATTATAACAAATAATAATAAGAAAGGGAGTGAACTGCCCTGGAATCGCCATGTTCTGAAAGACCTGCTTGTCAATGTGGTCTATATCGGGAATCTGGCGCAAGGACGCAGCTCGCAGTGCCTGTATAAGGGCGAAAAATACCATTGGAGAAAAGAGGCGGACTGGGATGTGGTTAAAGGGACACACGAGCCGATTATCAGCATGGAGCTGTGGAATACGGTGCAGGAGATCAACAAAAAGGTCTCAAGCAATGCGACGAAATCCTTCGGACGCTATGCGCATCTGCCCAAGCGTCCCAATCCATACGGTTCGGTTTTGAGGTGTGCCGACTGCGGGCGTGTTATGAAATATGTTCGCAGTTATACACGACCGAGAAAGGACGGCGTGGTCACAGACTACTACAATTATAAATGCCCGACAAACATCGAGCTTGGAGACACGGCGTGCTCAAAAAAGAGCATCCGCGCCGATGACCTTGATAAAATCGTGTTGAGCGTTATACGAAAGCAGATGGACCTATTCCTTGACACGCAAAAAACGCTACTCGGCTTGATCGCTTTGGAGAAAGAAAAAGCAAAGCATAGTGTGCCGGCAAATCGTGTCAAAGAACTGCAGGATAAGCTGGACCAAAAGAAAAAGCTGTTTTCCCGGTTGTATATCGACTTCAAGGACGGCATACTGACGCAGCAGGAATATTTGCTTGCCAGAGATGTCTATCAAAAGGAAATCACCGCATATGAAAGCGAATTGCAGGAGCTCCAGGCAATCAAAACAAAAACCAAGGTGACTGAAACAGGCGCCCGAAAATGGAATCGGCTCATTTCACGCTATTATAAGGCAGAAACGGTGACCGAAGAAATGGTCGAGGCAATGGTTGATGAGATCCGAGTGAATACCGACGGCTCTTTGGATATTCGGTTTAAGTACATGCCTGAGTTTGAGGAAATGTTCAAGGAGTGCGAGCGAATCAGAAAGGAGGTTGCCTAAATGCCGAAAAAACAGATTGCCGTGTATCTCAGGCTATCGCTTGAGGACACCGGCGCGAATGATGAGAGCAATAGCATCACGGCTCAGCGCGGCATCATTGCCCAGTTCCTTCAAGGGCAGCCTGAGCTTGCTTCCATGAAGACGGTCGAGTTCGTCGATGACGGATATTCCGGGACGAATTTCGACCGTCCCGGTTTTAAGCGGATGATGGCGATGGTGCGTTCCGGCGATGTTTCCTGCATCATCGTGAAAGACCTTTCCCGATTTGCGCGAAACTATATTGAAGCCGGCGATTACCTTGAGCACATCTTTCCGTATCTCGGCGTCCGGTTTATTGCGGTCAATAACCATTACGACAGCAATCAGTTTATCGGGACAACCGGCGGTATTAATGTTGCCTTCCGAAACTTTATGTATGAGATGTACAGCGTTGACATCTCGAAAAAGGTAAAAGCATCTCAGCACATGCTGATGAGAAGCGGCCGGTATGTCAGCCATTGTCCGTATGGATACACAAAGATCAAAGGGCAAAAGCACCATATGGTGCCGGATCCCGAAACTGCACCCATTGTGCGAGATATTTTCCTGTGGGCTATTGAGGGAAAAAAATCCACGGAAATTGCCCGTATCCTTAACGAAAAGCATATTCCGACGCCGATGCAGCACAAAAAGCTCTCACGGCAAGGGGTTCGCAACGATGCGATGTGGAGTCATCAGGCGGTGATCCGAATCATACGGGATTATAAGTATACCGGAGCTATGGTGTCCTTCAAATGCGGAAATGAAGCCATTCGGGCCAAGGTGCAAAAACGGTATGCGCCGGAGGATTATGTGATAAACGAAGGCATGCACGAACCCATTGTAACACACGATGAATACTACGCAGCGAATGATACCCTGCGGAAGGTGAAAAAGTACGATGTTGTCAGAACCGACCGCCGTGACCGTGTTTACTATTGCGGGCACTGCGGTCGCAGGCTTCGTAAGACCTTTGGCTCAGACGAATATTACTCCTGCGCTACGCCGTTATATATAAGAGACGCTCTGTGCGCAGGCATTCATTGGAGCCGGACAAATATAGAGGATGTTGTTTTCACCACATACAAACGGCAGCTGCAAATTGTCAGCGAAGAATATCGCAGGACAGTAAGTGAAAAGCAGCCGGATAAGCTTGTCCCTCTTCGTGCGCAGCAAAAATCCCTCCGCGTTCAGCTTGGAGGGATTGGTGGAAAGGTTGCTTCACTGTATGAGCAATTCCGTTCCGATGAAATATCCCGAAATGCTTTTCTCGAAAAGAAAAGCGCTCTTTCAGAGGATAGGGACAGACTCCAGACGGAGTTATCACGAATTGAGGATGAAATCGAAAGCCTACTGCAAAAGCAGGAAGAAAGCAACACGGCAATGAATGCGATCAAAAATATCGCTGCAGCAGCAGATGAGCCGGACGATAAACTCCGGGAAAGAATGTACGACGATATAGACCGCGTCATTGTTTTTGACAATGAAAATCTGAAAATTGAATGGAAGTTTGATGTTGCCTTTCAACTTTCATGACCATGTAAAAGCCGGCTTTTTGCTGGCTTTTATGCTGTTTTTGTGTTATAATAACGCAAGGGTTGTTTTTGCGGAAAGTCCGGAAACCCTTGATATATAAGGGTTTTTAAAAATTTTTGGATTCTACTTGACACAAGCAGATGACCTTGGCCGGGTAGTAATTCCAAAGGAAATTCGCCGCACCATGCGTATTCGCGAGGGCGACCCGTTGCTGATAACATTGACACCGTTCGAAAAGTTCCGAATAGCCGTGGAAAAGCTCACCTCACGGATTGGAAAATAACAAAAAGGAGTCAATGGAAATGAAAGAAACACTATTTGAACGCATGGGCGGCACTTACCGCAAAGAGGGCGATTATCTCCTGCCTAATGTTGCCGCGCCCGAGCAGCCCACCTTTGGACCTTTCGGTCGGCGGCACTACGCCTATATCCGAAAGCACGATAAAACGCTTTTCAGCAGTCTGTGGCTTTCGGGTGAGCTAAATTCCTACATAGAGAATATCGACCGGCAAGCCGATGAAATGTTCTCTCAGCTTGTACACGACATAGCGAAAAATGAAAATGTCACCGAGCGCCTAAAAGCCACCGACCAAATGGAATGGGTGCGCCGAATGAACAATATCCGCCGCCGCGCAGAGGAGATAGTCAATGAGGAATTGATTTTGAGATAGAGATAGGTTTTGCCATTAGAATACTGAATAACGAGGAGTGAATGTATGACAAAAATCATTAAAAATGCAATTCAATGTAAACATTGCGGTGAAATCATTGAATCAACGAGCGGACATGACTTTAAAACCTGCAAATGCGGCAAGGTTTTTGTTGACGGCGGGCACGAATATCTGCGAAGAGGCTATACAAACTCAGCCGAAGATGATTTCATAGACCTGAGCGAGACTATTGAAGTCGAAAATTAATAAATTTAGCGGAGCTTCGGCTCCGCTTTTCTTATGTTGATTATCAATCGGCGAAACGCAGCGGCTAATTATCAAATATTTCACCGTTTTACATTGACATTTAGCCGAAATATGGGTATAATATAATCGAACAACTGTAAGGAGAGTTTTACTATGGCGAATGTAATTTCTGTAAAAGAAGCAGCAATGCGTTGGGAATTAGCCGAAAGAACAGTTCGCGGACTTTGTATTGGTGGGAAAATCCCCGGTGCTATCAAAAGCGGACGCAGCTGGCTTATCCCTGCCGGCGCCGAAAAGCCGGTTGACAACAGAATTAAAACAGGAGCGTATGTTCGGGCAAAAAGCCGTCCGAAACACTTGCCCCTGCCAGTCGGTGTGTCTGATTATCGCTTAGCTTCAACTGAATATTATTATATCGACAAGACTATGATGCTCAAAGATTTCATCGATGAGCGTCCGATGGTTACTCTTTTTACGCGCCCGCGCCGTTTTGGTAAAACTCTCAATATGGATATGCTCCGCACTTTCTTTGAAAAAACAAACGAGGATACTTCAAAGTATTTCAAGGATAAAAAAATTTGGGAGCAAGGCGAATATTATCGCTCTTTTCAAGGCAAGTACCCCGTGATTTTTATTACATTAAAAGATGTAAAACACAATTCTTGGGATAACACTTTTGCCAATATCGGCTCGATTATTTCCAGCGAATACTGCCGGCATTCAGATCTTTCTAAAAGTCCAAAGTTAGATAAAAAGCAAAAAGATTTTTACGATAAAATGGTGTCCGAAAAGTTTTCGGCTGTTGACCTTGAGCGGTCGCTGCTGTATTTGTCTGAAATGTTGAAAAAACATTACGGTGAGGGTGCTGTTATCATCATTGATGAGTATGACACTCCAATTCAAAGCGGTCACACAAACGGTTTCTACGACGATGTTATCGCGTTTATGCGTAATCTTCTGTCCGGCTGTTTCAAGGATAATAAGAGTCTGGCATTCGGTTTCCTCACAGGTATTCTCCGCGTTGCCAAAGAAAGCATTTTCAGTGGGCTGAATAACCTTACAATAAATTCGGTTCTCGATAATAAATACAGCGAATATTTCGGATTTACTGCAAACGAAGTAAAAGAAATGGCGGCGTACTACAGTGCTCCGGATAAGTTTGACGAGGTTTGCGAATGGTATGACGGCTATCGCTTCGGCAAGACGGATATTTTTAACCCGTGGTCGGTTATTAACTATTTCAGCAACGACTGTGAGCCGAGAGCATTTTGGCTTTCCACCGGAAGCAACGACATCATCGGTGAGATTATTAAAGAAGCAGACAACGAAATCTACGAACGCCTCTCTTCTCTTGTCAACGGCGGCTCGTTTACAACTTACATTGATACAAGCGTGATTTATCCGCAAATTAAAAACAATCCGTCATCTATTTACAGTTTCTTGCTGATGGCAGGATATTTGAAAGTTGTTAAATCGAGCGTTTCTATAAGCGGAGATTTTATGTGCGAAGTCGCTTTGCCGAATAAAGAAATTTCACTTGTTTACCGCAAAGAAATCCTTCAAAAGTTGGAAAATCTCATTCCGCAAGCCACAGCTATTGCCGTTGAGGAAGCAATATTCTCCGGCAACGGTGAAAAGTTGCGAGATATCATCAGCAATTTTCTTATTCAGTCGGTTAGCGCTTTTGATGCTGCAGGCGAAAACTTCTATCACGGCTTTATGCTCGGTGTTTGTGCTCTGTTTGGCAATTCGTATGTAACCTCTAACCGCGAATCCGGTGACGGCAGATACGATATTGCACTTTCTCCGAAAGCCAGTAAACTTCCCGGTATTATCATCGAACTGAAAGCCGAGAAAAACTGCAATGAGAACGAATTACAAGAGCTTGCCAAAACAGCACTAAAACAAATTAACGACAAAAAATACGACACCGAGCTGAAATCAAAAGGTGTAAAAACAATCTATAAATACGGCGTCGCCTTCAGCGGAAAACATGTTGCCGTTGAAGCGGAACGATAAAACAATCATTAAAGTGTCCGTTTTGGGGACAACAAAAGGCGTATAATGATTAAAATTAAAGCTTAAATTGTCAAAGTGAAGCTGCGATTTTTGGGGTAAAAAAAGAGAAAAACCCTAAGCTCACTTTGACAAAAGAGTAGAGTGTGGTATATAGATATTTCAAGATTTTTAGAGCCTAAGGAAGCTACCGCCGATAAAGTCGGCTTGACCTTGACGGGTTGCTGATGAAAATGCTATAATGCCGGCTTTGAAGGCGAGAAAAGTACAGATATTTCTGAGTTTCCGTCGCCTTCGGTGAAAACCGAACAGCATTTTTAGCAGCGTTCAGTCAAGGTTGGCGGCGGATATGGTAAAATACAATCGGTTACTGTCTGCGGAAAGCAGGAAAATATGAATCGTTTTACATTAGTCGAAAGGATAGGTATTGAATGTGGAATCTACCAAAAACTAAAACTGAGCGAAATTGCAAAGAAAATCGGGGAAACACCGGGAAGCGTTTCAAGAGAGATCCGAGCTAACAGGACGGTCGCTCCGGGAGAGCATCCGTGCGGAAAAGACTGCTACTTTGCCGGAGAATGTAAAACAAAAGGCTTATGCGGTAAAATGGGATGTTCCAAACGGTGTGTAGCTTTCCGTGAATACGATTGCCGAGAGCTTTGCACAAAATACAACAATTCACCTTGCGTTGTGATTTCAAAACCGCTAAAACAGCAATGAACAGCGTGAATATATTCACAACATGAAATACTATTGGTTACTAAAAAACCTCCGTATTGCTGTCCTGTTGACAGAAATACGAAGGTTTTGTTTATATTTATATGAAACTATGTATGCGGCAGTTTTCACGGCCGCTTTTGTTTTTATTGTGCGCCACACTATTTTAAAGTTTTTGCGCATGGCGGCGGATTATTAAGATTATAGGCAAGCAACTCTTTGGTGTTCTCCAAAAGATTGCCATTGCCCGATTCATAAACGCAAACAAAAATGCCATTGTTCTTACATTCGGCAATATACTCTTTAAGTTCCTGTTGCTTTTTTTCATTCCTTTGGTCTGCGTTAGAAAGCCAAACTGTCTCAAATTTTTTTTTATTGTTTATTGCCAATCTCTTTCTGCCACTCCTTTTTTCAGTTTTTATCAGATATTTTCATCAAATTGAAATTTCGTTCAATTTTGTTATTTTTAAATTTAAGTTATATGCTTCAAATTATAAAATTTTGAAGTTGAAAGATAAGTTTTTATTATAAATCGCATATTTAAAGCGTTGGTTTAAAATTACAGTTTGCAGCAACCGTAATTTGTACTATTATATTGGTCATTTTTTTAATAGAATATACATCTTAGTTTCAGCGCAGCACCAACAAGAAATTGTTAAACTGCCGGTGCTGCGTTTGGTTGCTTCTTGCTTTAAGATTTTATCGGGCCGATCCATTCTTCCTCCACGGGCAATACATGAAGGAACAGGTGTAAAATATCCGCATCAACCGTTTGGCGCAAAGTGTGTTCAAGCGTATTGGTTAATGAAATTCCGGCACAGGGTCTTCCATAAAAATCTAAAAGCTCCCAGTCAAAAGAAACTTTAGGATTGCTTGTTTTTGAATACCTCCCGGATACCCGCATGAAATCACAGTGGGCCGGATCCGAACTGGAAAAGGTTTTGTTAAAACAAAACTTCCTGTCTTTCTCCGGGTTTTCCAGTACTGCATTGCCGAACTTGTTCAGTTCATCTCGCAGGGCCAGCAAGGCCAAAAACTTTTCCTTGCAATTTTCTTTTTTTGCTACCGATTCGTTTAAGTTTTCTAAAATATTCATTTCAAAAACCCCTTTCAAATATTTTTGTTTATCCTGTCGGCGGTAAACCCGCCGACAGATTAAAACCATTAAACAGTCCCCTCAACACAAAGCTGTTTTAACAGCAAACGGTCAATTTCCGTTAGCTTTTCCGGCGTTACAATGTCAAGCACCTCCCCCGTAATATGGCTTTTTGGCAGGGTGGAAATTTGCTCGCACAGCACTACGCTGGGCTTAATTTTTTGCAGCATTGTATCTTGTGGGGTTAATAACGCGTGCGTTGGGATCTTGCTCAGCTTGCTGAGCTTTGTGGTTAAGGGAATTGCCTGAACGGCAGGCCCTTTGGTAGTGCCGAAAACAATATACGGACGCGACCCCGCTTGCACATGATTTTCCGGGTCGTAATTATTTGCAACCCGAAACCAATAAATTTCTCCTTTCCTCATGAAAAGGCCTCCTTTAAAAAAATAATTTTTCGGTGTTAAAACACCGGTAAAAGTACAACTGCCTAAGTTATACTTCCCTTTAAAAATTTGTCAAGTTTTATGCTTTGCAGGGTGGCAAAATGCCTTTGGCGCCAACCAATTTAGCACTTGCCCCAATACATTCCATAAAACTTTTTAAAAAATAACTTGTAAAAAACCTTTTACGCTAATATTTTATTTACTTTAAAAATTTTGCCAAGCCAAAAACGGGGGTTTGCAAAAAAATTTTTAAAAAATTTTTCATAGGCAAAATTACGGTGCTTTTTACTCCTTACCAAACTTTTCGGCGATTTGTTTTACGGCCGCAGCGTTTTTTATTGTTAAGCTTTAGGGCTGCAAGTATTTTCTGGCCCGTCAAAAAAATTTTTGTATTCCTCACAGGCGTTGCCCCTGCGCTCTACCTTTCCGTAAAAAATAATATCCGGATTTACCATAAGGCCCCCGCGTGCGGTTCGAATAAAATTAAGCTCTTTAAATTTTTTCAGGCTTTTATTGAAAGAGGTTTTGGAAATGTGTAAGCTGTTGGCCATAGAGCGTTGAGATTCGGTAATTTGGTTGCTGTGATTTTTCATTAGT
>OIZO01000211.1_pt1 | contig 43177 bp, 32 predicted proteins | sample 1588551 | NCBI WGS metagenome assembly OIZO01 (sample SAMN03283271) | human gut metagenome | biome: human-associated habitat; material: feces | host: Homo sapiens | place: Peru | collected 2012 | reverse complement strand
CATAGCCAACGGCCATGCCCAGACCGTGCTCGGCGTTGTCCTCGAACAGGGAGTTGTTCCACGCCGGGCCGTGACCGTCCTTGTCCTTGCAGTAAGGAGCGGTGGCAGCGGGGTTGCCCCAAATGGAGGAGCAGCCGGTGGCGTTGGAGATGAACATGCGGTCGCCGGCGACCTGGGTCACCAGACGTGCATAGGCGGTCTCGGCGCAGCCGGCGCAGGAGCCAGAGAACTCCAGGTAGGGCTGCTTAAACTGGCTGCCCTTGACGTTGGCCGCGATGAGCTCCTTCTTCTCGGAGACGTTCTCGACCATGTAGTCCCAAACGGGCTGCTGGTCCATCTCCTGCTCGGTGGGAACCATCTCGAGGGCGCCCTTGGGGCAGACCTTGACGCAGTTTGTGCAGCCCATGCAGTCGAGCGGGGACACGGCCATGGTGAACTTCATGCCCTTGGCCTTGGGGCCCATAGCGTCGAGCGTGCGGGTAGCCTCGGGCGCGGCGGCAGCCTCGTCCTCGGTCATCGCGAACGGACGGATGGTGGCATGCGGGCACACGTAGGCGCACTGGTTGCACTGGATGCACTTGGTCTCGTCCCAGTGGGGAACGACGACGGCGACGCCGCGCTTCTCGTATGCGGAGGCGCCCAGCTCAAACTGGCCGTCGGCGCAATCGACGAAGGCGGAAACAGGCAGGCTGTCGCCATCCATGCGATCGATGGGCTCGAGCAGGTTCTTGACCTGCTGGGCGATGGCGGACTTGGTCTCCTCGGAGAGCTCGACGGGAGCGGCATCCTCGGCAGTTGCCCAGTCGGCCGGAACCTCGAACTTACGGAAGGCGGTAGCGCCGGCATCGATGGCCTTGTGGTTGGCGTCGACGATGGCCTGGCCCTTCTTCATGTAGGACTTGGTAGCCGCGTCCTTCATGTACTGCAGGGCGTCCTCGGCGGGCAGGACCTTGGCCAGCGCGAAGAAGGCGGACTGGAGCACCGTGTTGGTGCGCTTGCCCATGCCGACCTTGGCGGCCAGGTCGATAGCGTCGATCAGGTAGACGTTGACGTTGTTGTTCGCGATGTAGCGCTTGGCCACAGCGGGCATGTGCTCGGCGAACTCCTCGTCGCTCCACTGGCAGTTGACCAGGAAGGTGCCGCCCGGCTTGACGTCGCGGACCATCTTGAAGCCCTTGACGATGTAGCTGGGGTTGTGGCAAGCGACGAAGTCGGCCTTGGTCACGTAGTACGGCGAGCGGATCGGGGAATCACCAAAGCGCAGGTGCGAGACGGTGACGCCGCCGGTCTTCTTGGAGTCGTACTGGAAGTAGGCCTGGACGTACTTGTCGGTGTGGTCGCCGATGATCTTGATCGAGTTCTTGTTGGCGCCGACGGTACCGTCGCCACCCAGACCCCAGAACTTGCACTCGATGGTGCCGGGGGCTGCGGTGTTGGGCGCATCCTCGGCCTCGGGCAGGCTCAGGTTGGTCACGTCATCGACAATGCCGATGGTGAACTCGCGCTTGGGCTCGTCCTTCTTAAGCTCCTCGAAGACAGCGAACGCGGACGCGGGAGGCGTGTCCTTGCTGCCCAGACCGTAACGGCCGCCGACGACCTTGATGCCCGTCTTGCCGGCCTCGTAGAGAGCGGAGACGACGTCCTGGTAGAGCGGCTCGCCGATGGAACCCGGCTCCTTGGTGCGGTCCATGACGGCGATCTTCTGGACGGTCTCGGGGAGAACGTCGACGAAGTGCTTGATGGAGAACGGACGGAACAGACGGACCTTGACCAGGCCGACCTTCTCGCCGTGGGCGTTCAGGTAGTCAATGACTTCCTCAGCCACGTCGTTGATGGAGCCCATGGCCACGATCACGCGGTCGGCATCGGCAGCGCCGTAGTAGTTGAACAGCTGATAGTTGGTGCCCAGCTTCTCGTTGACCTTGGCCATGTACTTCTCGACCACTGCGGGCAGGGCGTTGTAGTACTTGTTGGCGGCCTCACGGTGCTGGAAGAAGATGTCGTCATTCTCGTGAGAACCACGCATGGCGGGGCGCTCGGGGTTCAGGGAGTGGGCGCGGAACGCGTTGACGGCATCCATGTTCACCATGTCCTTCAGGTCCTCGTAGTCCCAGATGGCAATCTTCTGGATCTCGTGGGAGGTACGGAAACCGTCGAAGAAGTTGATGAAGGGCACGCGGCCTTCAATGGCAGACAGGTGAGCGACAGCACCCAGATCCATAACTTCCTGAACGTTGGTCTCGCACAGCATGGCGAAGCCGGTCTGACGGCAGGCGTACACGTCGGAGTGGTCACCGAAGATGTTCAGAGCCTGAGCAGCCACGGTACGGGCGGACACGTGGAACACGCAGGGCAGCAGCTCGCCGGCGATCTTGTACATGTTGGGGATCATCAGCAGCAGGCCCTGGGAAGCGGTGTAGGTGGTGGTCAGGGCACCGGCGGCCAGAGAGCCGTGAACGGTACCGGCGGCACCAGCCTCGGACTGCATCTCAACGACCTTTACGGTGTCGCCGAAGATGTTTTTACGACCGGCAGCAGCCCACTGGTCAACGTTATCGGCCATGGGGCTGGACGGGGTAATGGGGTAAATGCCAGCAACCTCGGTAAAGGCATAGCTGACGTGGGCGGCAGCGGTGTTGCCGTCCATGGTTTTAAATTTTCTTGCCAAAATGAAATACCTCCTAAGGAATTCAAGTTTTGCGCTTATATTCTAGCACAAGCCGTCGGAATTGTAAAGCAGTAATCAGACATTTTTGTTAAATTTTCACGATATACCCGGATATGCGGTGAAATATAGGTATATGAACTCTTAAATAGGGGTATCTAAAAATAAATAGGGATTGTTTTTTGCCGAAAAATGCGGTATGATGATTTATATCAAGGAAAATCCGCCGCCCAGGTCCTGCAGCAGGGCGGCATGGAAGGGGAGCGGCACCATGATTTGCAGCATAAAAACCCTCGGCATCTCGGGGATCTACGGCAGTTTGGTATCTGCCGAAAGCTATGTGTCAAACGGCATGCCCGGCTTTGATGTGGTAGGTCTGCCGGATGCGGCGGTGAAGGAGGCCAGGGAGCGGGTCCGGGCGGCAGCCCGGAGCAGCGGGCTTCGGTTTCCCACAGGACGGATTACGGTGAACCTGGCTCCCGCCAATCTAAAAAAGAGCGGCACCCACTATGATCTGCCCATCCTCATCAGCATTATGGCCGCCACCGGAGAAATTCAGCGGCCAAAGGACGACTGCGCCTTTTTGGGCGAGGTGAGTCTGGAAGGGAAGATCCGGCCTATTTCCGGTGTGCTGCCTATGGCCCTGGCTGCCAAGCGGGCGGGAATCCGGCGGCTGTTTGTCCCGGCGGAGAATGCCGCGGAGGCTACCTTGGCCCGGGGCCCGGCGGTGATCCCTCTGCATAATGTAGGAGAGCTGGCCGATGGTCTCAACGGCCTCCATGAGCTTCAGGAGGAACCTCTGTGGATGCCGGAGCCCTTACAAAGCAAAGAGCCCGATTTTAAGGATGTATTGGGTCAGGAAAATGTGAAGCGGGCATTGGAGGTTGCCGCTGCCGGAAGCCACAATGTGCTCCTCGTGGGGCCCCCCGGCTCCGGCAAAAGCATGCTCAGCAAGCGTCTGCCCTCCATCATGCCGGACATGACCTGGAAGGAATCCCTGGAGGTCAGCCAGATCTACTCTGTCATGGGTCTGCTCTCCTCCAGGTATCCCTTGGTCACCCGGCGGCCCTTTCGGTCACCCCACCATACGGTGTCCAACGCCGGCCTGGTAGGCGGCGGCAGCAGTCCCAAACCCGGGGAAATCTCATTGGCCCATAAGGGGGTGCTGTTCCTGGACGAGCTGCCGGAATTCCGGAAGGACTCTCTGGATCTGATGCGTCAGCCTCTGGAGGATGGTAAGGTCACCATTTCCCGAGTCTCCGGCTCAACCACCTATCCTGCGGAATTTATGATGGTTTGCGCTATGAACCCCTGCAAATGCGGCTGGTATGGGGATCCCAGCGGCCGGTGCCGCTGCAGCCAGCAGGCGGTGGAGGCCTACCAGAGCCGGATCTCCGGCCCTATGCTGGATCGGATCGACATCATTGTAGAAGTTCCTTCGGTCCACTTCGAAGACCTGCGCAGCCGAACAGAGGCGGAGCCTTCCTCTGCCGTGAAGGCCCGGGTCAACGAGGCAAGAAAAATCCAGCTGGATCGCTTCGGGGAGAGAAGCGGCATGTGCAACGCCCGAATGGGCCCCGAGGAGATGCGGCAGTACTGTAATCTAAGCGACGACTGCGCTGCCATTATGAAGCAGGCCTTTGACACCATGGGTCTGACCGCCCGGAGCTACGACCGGATCCTGCGGGTGGCACGGACCATTGCCGACCTGGACGGCAGCGAGGAGATCCAGGTGGGACACCTGGCGGAGGCCATTCAGTACCGCACCGCAAAGCTGGCGGGACAGGCCTGATATTTTGCTTGCGTTTCCATTGGGACTTCTGTATAATGGTCCGGAAAATGCGCGCTGCGACGATAGAAAGGACAGAACATGAACGAGATTTTTCTTTTAAAGCTGGGGGAGATCATCCTCAAGGGCTCCAACAAGCGGCAGTTTGAAAACAAGCTCCGGCAAAATATCCGCCGGAGAATGAAGCCCTATGGCAATTTTGATGTCTATATTCTCCAGTCCACGGTGTATGTGGAGCCTCAGGACGAGGAGGCGGACGTGGAGGGGGCCTGGGAGGCCTGCAAGAGTGTCTTCGGTGTGAACAGTATCTGCCGGTGCCGCCCCTGCGAGAAGACCATGGATGCTATATTCGATGCTGTGGAGGCCTATCTGGGAGAGGAGCTGGACTGTGCCGCCTCATTTAAAGTGGAGTCCAAGCGGTCCGATAAGCAATTTCCCATGAGCTCCATTGCCATTTCCCAGGAAATCGGCGGCCGTCTGGCGGAGGCTCACCCCAGTGTTGCCGTGGATGTCCACCACCCCGACTATACGGTTTTCGTAGAGGTCCGGGACCATGCCGCTTATGTCCATGGTCCCGCTCTGCCCGGTGCCGGCGGCTTGCCCACCGGCGTGGGCGGCAGAGCCATGTGCCTGCTCTCCGGAGGCATCGATTCTCCTGTATCTGCCTACATGATGGCCAAGCGGGGGGTAGAAATTGAGTCTGTCCATTTCTTCTCCTACCCCTATACTTCTCAGTTGGCCAAGGACAAGGTTCTGGAGCTGGCAAGGCTCGTGACCCGATACAGCGGCAAAATGACCGTGAACATCGTCTCTTTTACGGAGATCCAGGAGGCCATCCGGGATAACTGCCCGGAGGAGTATTTTACTCTCATTATGCGCCGGTTCATGATGGATATTGCCCAGCGTCTTGCCAGGGAAGACGGCTGCGGTGCCCTTGTCACCGGTGAGAACCTGGGCCAGGTGGCCTCCCAGACTATGGAGGCTATGACCGTTACTGGGGCTGTGGTGGACATACCTATTTTCATGCCGCTGGTTGGTATGGACAAAGAGGAGATCGTCACCATCGCCCGGAAAATCGGTACTCTGGAGACCTCCATCCTCCCTTATGAGGACTGTTGTACCGTCTTTACGCCCAAACACCCCAAAACAAAGCCTGTCCTGGGCCAGGTCCTCCACGCCGAGCGGAAGCTGGACAGAGAGGCGCTGATCGAGAAAGCTATGGAATCCGTTGAGAAAGTGAAGGTAGCCTACCATGATGAGCCTTTGCTGTGAGGTGTTGGAGAAACTCCATGGGCGGACCTTGGTCTCCGCCGAAAGCTGCACCGGCGGCGGTATCGGCGCGGCCCTTACGGCAGTGCCCGGCAGCTCCGAGGTCTACAAGGGCGGCATCATCAGCTATACCAACTGGGTGAAGGCCAATGTACTCCATGTGCCCCAAGCTCTGCTGGATACTGTGGGTGCCGTCTCCGCGCCTGTGGCGGAGGCAATGGCCAAAGGGGCTCGGGAGGTCCTCCAGGCGGATGTTGCCGTCTCCGTTACCGGCCTGGCCGGTCCCGGAGGAGACGAGTACGGCAACCCTGTGGGCACGGTGTTCCTGGGCTATAGCGATGAGAAAGAAACCATCTTCCGGGAGTTCCACTTCCAGGGGAACCGGGAGGCTGTCCGGTCCCAGGCGCTGAAAGAGGCCTTAAAGTTAGTATTAGAGAAGGCTTGACCAGAATGTAGAAGATCCCCACCACTTCTTGCGAAATGGCGGGGATCTTTTATGCGGTCAATCCTCTGAATTCGTTGGGTCGTAGTTCACGATGATGTCGTGATCCGTCAGGGCGGAGACGCTTGCGATCTCATTGCCGTAGACGTTCAGCTGTACCAGCAGAGAGCAGTCCGCTAAGGCATCTACGTCTGTGATTTTGTTATAATCCATGTAGATGTAGCGGATGTTCGGCATCTTGGCCAGTACATCGATAGACGCAATCGAGTTGTAGGAGCCGTCGATGAGCTGCATGGCGGAAGAACCGGGGAAGGACGGGATCTCGGATACCTGGTTGTAAGAGAAGTCCAGAGTCTGTAGATTTCCCAGGGAGGCCAGGGGACTCAGGTCGGAAATACTGTTGTTGGATATGGTCAGAGTGGTCAGATTGCTGCAGCCGGACAGACCGCTGATATCCGACAACTGGTTGTGGTCCAGCAGAAGCTCTGCCAGGATGGGCATGGAGGAAGCGGCACTGGCATCGCTGATCTGGTTGTTTGCCGCGTTCAGGTTGGTGAGCTTGGAGCACAGGGCAATGGGGGACAGGGAGGAGACGGTATTGTGGGAGATGTCCAGCTTTACCAGATTGGGCAGTCCACCCAGTACGGTCAGGTCAGTAACGGCGTTGTGGGCCAGAATGACCTCCTGAAGACGGGTCAGATCCTTCAGCGGCTCCAGGTTCCGGATGGTGTTGCTGGTCAGATCCAGCTTGATGAGCCCCGTGGCGTGCTCCAGGCCGGCCAGGGTGCTGAGTCCGCAATCCGTCAGGTTCAGCTCCTGCAGAGCAGGCAGGGAAGCCACGGTAGCCAGACTGTTCGCGGAGAACCGGCAGCCGGTGAGATCCAGCTTTTTCAGATGGGTCAATTCACTCAGGTCGTTCAGGTTGCTCATGCTCCGTCCATTCAGCGTCAGCGTTTCCAGATATGTCATGTGCTGCAGGTCTTCCAGGGTGGTCACGTCATCCGGAACAGTCAGCTCTGTAATCTGCCACAGGTCGTTGGTGTAAAGGATATGGGAGGGCTCGCATTGCAGGATATCCCGCACGGTGCTTTCCATATTGGCGTCCATAAAGATTACAGGCTCAATAACGCCGCCGATGGTATAACCGAGAATGGTAACGGGACTTACAAGCCCATTGTCCGCCACACTGATGGCGTAGATCTGGGTCTCTCCGGCGGGCAGCTCAATGGGGGCGGAATAAGGAGCGTCCGCGATGGAGGGATAGTCTCCGTTGGTGGTGTAGTACAGTGTTCCCTCAGAGGAAGAAAGGGTGACGCTGATGTACTGGCTATAGTAGCCGGATTCGTAGTCCGCCGTAGGGGCCGAGGGCCGCAGAGCCTCCAGCTCGCTGAGAATGGTGGGGTTTGTAATGTTGGACATCAGTGACTCCGCGTCCAGCAGCTTGTCCTGCTCCACGTAGGTTTTGCTGAGAGCCATATAGAGTTCCTTGGTGGCTCCGGCTGCAATGGCCTTGGACAGAGTTACCTCTGCTTTGGTATAGTTCCCGGCGGATTTATACTGATTGGCCAGCTCAATGGCCACATTTTCGTCCTGGCCGGAGTAATTATAGGCCAGGTTGTAAAACCAGGAGGACAGGCCGCTGTTGCCGGCAATGTCGTTGTTGCGGGCCTGCTGCAGCAGAAGGTCCCGGGTGAAGTCCCGGTCGTATACAAATAGATACCAGCCCACGCTGATGACCAGCAGAACAGACAGCAGCAGCGGCACCAGCACGTGCATCAACTTTTTCATAACATAGGCTCCAATCTAAGGGAATCTCGCACAAGATTATACATTCTTTTCAGAAAAATGTCAAGCACGGCGGCAGCGGCGGCGTTTTTGGAAACAATTTGTTTACGCTTGCTTCTTTGCCTGCTTCATGCTCAGGCTGATCCGGTGACGCTGCTCGTCCACACTGAGAACGACTACATCCACCACATCACCCACCTTCACCATTTCGCTGGGGTGCTTCAGACGGCGGCTGCAGACCTCGGAGATGTGTACCAGGCCGTCCTGATGGACACCGATATCCACAAAGACACCAAAGTCGATGACATTCCGCACTGTGCCGGTGAGAACCATGCCAGGTTTCAGGTCCTTCATTTCCAGTACATCCTTGCGAAGAATTGGCTTTGGCAGTTCGTCTCTGGGGTCCCGGCCGGGTTTGCTGAGCTCCTTGGCAATGTCCTGGAGGGTAGGGGCACCTACCCCCACTTCCTGGGCGGCTTTCTGAATGCCGTAGCGCTCCAGGGAATTCGGTAATTCTTTGGGATCCTGACAATTCAGAAGTTTCAGCAGAGCCTTGGCGGCGGCGTAGGACTCAGGGTGGACACCGGTGTTATCCAGGATTTCTTTGCTTTCGGGGATGCGTAGAAAGCCTGCACATTGCTCAAAGGCCTTCGGCCCCAACTTGGGCACCTTTTTCAGCTGAGAACGGCTGGTAAATGGGCCGTTCTCCTCTCGGTAAGCGACAATGTTTTTAGCGGTGGCGGCAGTCAGGCCGGAAACCTGTTCCAGCAGGCTCCGGGAGGCGGTATTGGCATCCACACCTACCGCATTTACGCAGTCCTCTACCACGCCGCCCAGAGCCGCGTCCAGCTCCTTCTGGGGGCAGTCGTGCTGATACTGGCCCACACCGATGGCCTTTGGGTCGATTTTTACCAGCTCTGCCAGAGGATCTTGGAGCCGCCGGGCAATGGAAACGGCGGACCGGAGGTTCACATCATACTCCGGGAATTCCTCCGCGGCCAGGGGAGAAGCGGAGTAGACGGAGGCACCGGCTTCGTTGACGATGGCATAGCTTGCCTCAGGAAAAGACCGAAGCAGCTCGACGGTCATGGCTTCCGTCTCTCGGGAGGCAGTGCCGTTGCCAATGGCAATGTGCCTAACGCCGAATTTGCGCATCAGACCGGAAAGTGTGGCAATGGCCTCCTGCTTTTTCCGTTCATTAAAAGTGGGATATACTACGCTGGTAGCCAGCACCTTGCCGGTGGCATCTACCACTGCAACCTTGCAGCCATTGCGGTATCCGGGGTCCAGGCCCATGGTGACAAAGCCCTTTACGGGGGGCTGCATCAGCAGAGGCTTCAGGTTCAAGGCAAAGTTGTGGATGGCTCCCTCACTGGCCCGGTCGGTCAGGGCATTGCGGACTTCTCGCTGGATGGATGGGAAGATCAGCCGCTCGTAGGCATCCTCGGCGGCGGCTTTCACCATCCGGGATATCTGCATGGTGGGCTTTAAGGCTGCCCGGCAGACAAGAGCCGGGCCCTCGTTTCCCGGCAGGGTAACGGTAACCTTTAGGATGTCTTCCTTTTCACCTCGGTTGATGGCAAGGATCTGGTGATCCAGCAGCCGGGAAATGGGCTGGTTGAAGTCGTAATAGAGCTTATACACAGTATCGGCCTCAGGGTCCGCGGCTTTACTGACGAGGCTTCCTCTGCGGCTGCACAGCTCCCGCAGGGCTTTCCGGATGTCCGCGTCATCGGAAAGGTTTTCGGCGATAATGTCCAGGGCACCGGCAATGGCCTCTTCCGTTGTAGCGACACCTTTTTCCTCATTGATAAAGTCTTTGGCGAGTTCCTGGATATCCTGACCGTCCTGGGCGAAGATGGCCTGAGCCAGAGGGTCCAGACCCTTTTCCCGGGCTATGGAGCCTCGGGTGCGGCGCTTCTGCTTATATGGCCGGTACAGGTCCTCCACCTCCGTCATGGTAGCGGCGGCATCGATTGCCTCGGACAGCTCCTGGGTCAGCTTACCCTGATTCTCGATGGATTTTTTCACTTCATCCCTTCGCTGCTGCAGATTCCGCAGGTAGGTGAGCCGGGTCTCCAGGTTTCGCAGGGTGGTGTCATCCATGGCCCCGTGCATTTCCTTCCGGTATCGGGCGATAAAGGGAATGGTGTTGCCCTCATCGATGAGGTTCACCACATTTTCAACGTACTGCTGCTTCTGTCCCAGTTCCTGAGCCAGAATTTCGACGATAGACTGCATAGTTAAACTCCTTGCTTGAAAGATCGGCATGTATTCTAACATAATTTCCCGAGAAAATCCATACCTATTGCAAAATCCGAAAAAGAATGCTATGATAAGCCCGAATGACTGAAAGAATAGAAAAGGAAACCAAACCATGGAAGAAAGCAACATTACATTTGAAAGCCTGGGTTTGTCCGAGGCCATGCTGAAGGCTCTGGAAAAGAAGGGCTACGGCTATCCTACTACCATCCAGGCAGAGGCCATTCCTCACTTTTTAAAGTGGGAGGATGTCATTGCCAAGGCACCCACCGGTACCGGTAAGACCTTTGCCTTCGGCATTCCTATGATCGAGCACATTGATCCCAACAGCGAGGATGTCCAGGGCCTGATCCTGGCGCCTACCCGGGAGCTGGCCATTCAGATCGGCGATGAGCTCCGGGGACTGCTGACCTACTATCAGAATATCCGGGTGGCGGTGCTCTACGGCGGCGCGGGCATCGGCGGCCAGATCAAGGCATTGGAAAAGAAACCGCAAATCGTGGTGGCCACCCCTGGGCGGCTCATGGACCACTATAACCGGAAGACCATCCGCCTGGATAAAATCCTCACTGTTGTTCTGGATGAGGCGGACCGGATGCTGGATATGGGCTTCTTCAAAGATGTGACCCGGATCATTGAAAAGGTGAAAAACCGGAAGAACCTGGGCCTCTTCTCTGCCACCATTTCCCAGGAAGTCATGACCGTTTCCTGGATGTACCAGCGCGACGAGATAGAGATCACTGTGGAGCCCAAGCAGGAGGACCGGCCGGATATCGACCAGTACAGCCTGACCTGTACGCCTCTGGAGAAGGCGGAGGTGACCCTGCGGCTTATCCGAAGCCAGGGCTACGAGCGGGTCATGGTATTCTGTAATACCAAGCATATGTGCCAGCGGCTCTGCGATGATTTTCAGCGGGCGGGCCTGGACTGTGAATGTCTCCACGGAGATATCCGCCAGCAGCAGCGGGAGAAAACGATGCAGCGTTACCGTTCCGGCAAGTTGCCTGTTCTGATTGCCACCGACGTGGCCTCCAGAGGCATTGACGTGGACGATGTGGACTGCGTCATCAATTTTGATGTGCCTGAAGAAAATGAGTACTATGTCCACCGCATCGGCCGTACCGGCCGGGCCAAGCGGAAGGGCATCGCCTGGAGCATCATCGGCAACTTCCCTGAGAAAGCCAAGCTGGACGAGATCGCCAAGTTCTCCAACTATACCATTACGCCTATGATATTGAATGCCGATGGCACCCTGACCAAGGAAGAAGTGAAGGAGCCTCCCAAGCCCAAGCGGAGATTCCGCTGATGGAAAGCTGGGGCTTTCTGCTGCTGTGCAGCCACCTGGGAAATCCGGAGCGCAGGCCGCTGACCACTGCCCAGCTAAGGGTCCTTTCCCAGAGAGTCCAGAATCACGGCCCGTGGGAGGACCCCGGAGATCTGACCCCGAAAAGCTTGAAGGCGTTGGGCTATCCGGAGGAATTCTCGGAGCGGATCGTCGCTCTGCTGGAAGAGGAGGAACTCCTTTCCAGGTATCTGCAAAAGGCCAAAAATCGAAAATGTGTGCCCATTACCCGGCAGGACCCCAGGTATCCTCAGGTCCTCCGGGAAAAACTAGGTCCGGACGCTCCTGGTACCCTGTGGGCTAAGGGAGATCTGCGCCTTCTGGAGGAGCCAATGGTGGCTCTGGTGGGTTCCCGAGAGCTGGAGATGCCGAACAGTCGATTCGCTATGGAAGCGGGAATTCAGGCGGCGAGGCAGGGCTATGTGCTGGTTTCCGGCAATGCCGTTGGTGCGGACCGCACTGCCCAGCGTGCCTGCTGGAAGGCCGGTGGAAAGGTTATTTGCGTAGTAGCGGATGCTCTCCACAGCTACCTGGAGGCTCCTAATGTACTGTACTTAAGCGAAGAGGACTATGATATGCCCTTTTCCCCTTTCCGCGCGCTTCACCGTAACCGGATCATCCATGCACTGGGCCAGGGCGTGTTGGTGGCGCAGTCTCATTTCGAGCAAGGCGGCAGCTGGAAAGGCACCAGAGAAAACCTGCGTTGCCGCTGGACTCCGGTCTTCGGCTTCCGGGATGGCAGCGAAGCCATGGCCGCCCTGCAGGGAATGGGGGCAGAGCTCATTGATTTGGATGCGCTGGCGGATTTTCGGATGCTCCTGAAAAAAGAGAACTCGTTGTTTTATCGATAATGTATCAAGCACTGAAAGCAGCTGCACGGTTTGCGTGTAGCTGTTTTTTTGTTCACAATTTATACAAAGTGTTGCCTGGAAGGCAAATCTGCCCTGGGAAATTATGGTATAATGCAATGAAAATGCAGGGGTATCTTTAAAGAGACATGGACCCAAACAGGAGGGATGGAAAAAGAAGGGGTATATGGTATCCCAATTTAGAATGAAGAGGAGCAAATCAATGAAAAAAAATAATCTTTTCAGAAAAGTGGGCTGTGCAATTCTGGCGATGCTCCTATTGGTTGCACTGGCATTGCCCTGCTTTGCGGATGACCAGGGGGCCGCGGCGGCGGTGGTGGATGCCCGGAAGGGTGTTGTGCGAGTCCTGGCATTCATTGTGGAGTCGGACAATACGATCAGCGGCTTCTGCACCGGCTCCGGTTTTGCCGTCGGCAAGGTAGGAGAGGAGACGGATACCTTCGTCACGAATTGGCATGTGGTCACAAGCTCCGGTGAATATCCGGTGGGTTCCCTTCCAACGTATATCATGCTGGATGACGAAGCGCTGACGATTGTGGACGGGCGGTACAACATCAACTGGGGCAAGCTGGTTGCCTGTGATGTGGTGTATGCTGCGGACCAATTTCCGGATGTGGCGATTCTCCGGTCCGAGACGGTGGTTCCGGGGCGGGTTGCCTTGCCTTTGCGCAGCTCGAGAAATGTCAGCATTTCCAGCCAGGTCTATTCTCTGGGCTATCCGGGAGCAGCGGATGTCACGGGCCTTGACGGAAACGGCAACGGAAAATTCTATGCGGACGTGGAGTCAGTCCATATCAACAGCGGCGTGGTATCCAAGCTGGATGCCTTCAATCTCTTCGGCGGTACTTACTGCATTGAACACGATGCCCATATCAACTCCGGCAATTCCGGTGGCCCCCTAGTGGACAGCAACGGTGCAGTAGTTGGCATCAATACCTATGGCGTCAGCACGGATGATTTTCTGAATTACTCCGTTTACATCGACTATGCCATGGGTTACATGGACGAACTGGGCATCGAGTACGATGTCTGGAAGAATGACCGATTCCCGGTGGCGGCAGTGGTTGTTGGAGCGGTGGCGGTAGTTGCCTTGGTAGTTGCTTTAGCGATTGTTTTGAAAAAAAAGAAGCAATTACCAGACGGCCCTGCGGAGCCAGAGGCTACGGATCTGCGTATCCAGTATCCCAAGAGCGGAAGTCTTCCCGGGAAGCGCTATGTCATCAAAGGGACCATCAACATTGGCCGTGCTGATGATTGTGACATTATCTATCCCGCTGATGCGCCTGGCGTCAGCGGCCACCACTGCCAGGTCTATGTAGAAAACGGAACGGTTTATGTTAAAGATTTGGGTTCCAGCCATGGCACCTTTGTAGATGGCCGTCGGCTGAGCGCAAATCAGCCTGCGGTGCTGCGGGTTGGTATGACTGTGCAGCTTGGTTCTCCTCGGGAGTGTTTCCAGGTGGAGCGCAGTACGAAAAGCGCCGGATTCTGATTCGAAAAGACATACTAGAAGGGAAGGAAAACGATGAAGAGAATTTTGGCTTTGGCCCTGGCAGTTGCGCTGTTGCTGGCCGCCGCACTGTTTTATGCAATACCGGCTGCGGCAGATAGTCAAACGGACGACCCTTTTTGGGGTGCAGTTTTTTTACTGGATCCTGATACAGCAAAGCCTGTCGGGTACGTGTTCGGCGTTGGTGTGACCATTGGCAGCGAACAGTATGTCATCTCAATGGAGGCAGATACCTCGAAATATGTTTTGGTATTCAAAAGCCTGACCGCAGGAGACGACAAGACGTACCTAATGAGTACGGTTGGCAAGACATCGGATAAGCTGCTGCTCAGCCTGGTGGATGATGCCCAAACTGGCCGAGTTTTTCCGACCATGGGAACCCTGAAAAAAGGAGATAAAGTGGAGGTCCGGACTGTCATTGAAGACAGTGAAGAAAGTATACAGCGCGGCAGCGGCGAAGCTGTGGCGAAATCCCTGAGTGAAGGCTGGCTGACATTGGATAAAACATTTGAGATGTCCTATGCTCCGGTGTGGCTGCTCAACGAAAAGGGAGAGCTTGTAGGTATCGGTGATGGTGAGAACTTCCTGTCCACCGTTTCGGAGGACGTTTTCAACGGTGGGAGCGAGACCAAGCCTACAGAGGCACCGACAACAGAGCCCCCCGCTACGGAAGCCCCTGCGACAGAGCCTCCGGCGACGCAGGCCCCTGCTAATTCCGGCAGCTCCGGCGGAAGCCAGTCGGGCAAGGTAGACCTGAATAAGAAAATCGAGCTGCCTGAGCTCCATGTGAATGAGAAGGAAGGCAAACTGAGCAAGGTCGGGTCGACTGCTTTGGTTATGGAGATCTTAGCTGCAGTTATGTTGATTGCGGCGGTTGTGGTCGTCCTGATTCTCTACTTCCGGAAGAAAAAGAAAGCACAGCAGGTGATCCATACGGAGGTAGAAGAGGGCACCCAGCTGAACGACTGGATGGACTCCGATTTGGTGTTGCGCTGTGTATCTGGCGTTCTTGCGGGGCGGCAGTTCTCCGTTGGAGAAAAAATGACCATTGGTCGAGCGCCAGACAATACCCTGGTGGTGCCGCCTCAAGCTTCTACTGTCAGCGGCCACCACTGTGCGCTTCAAGTTCATAACGGAAAGACATACATCTGCGACCTTGGCAGTACCAACGGCACTTATCTTAATGGCCGCCGCCTGCAGCCAGGCGCGGCGGTGGAACTGGTGCCTGGTATGCAGCTGACCATTGGAAGCATCCAGTCTGGCGAACGATTTCTGATTGATTGAAGCAGCGATAGGGAAGGGAGGCTGATGGAATGGACAAGGAAGCCGCCTGTGTTGCCAGAGTGTGGAAAAAATTGACGGAGGCACCGGAAAGCATCCACTGGATCGATTTGTGTCAGCCCCCTTTTCGCAAGCACAGCCAGCTGGAGCGGGATGTGGCACTGCAGGCGGGAACCCTGGGAAATCGCCCTGGCGAGGCGGCGATGATCGACTTCTGGCGCAGGCCGTGGCTATTCTGGCGAATTCTGTGGCTAGGGTTGCGGCTGAGTGGGACCTGTGCGTTGCTGGTATACGGATGTCAGGGACTGCTGCACCTGACGACGGACGTAGCAGAAAAGATGCTGCTGATTCTGCCTCCGGTGGTGGTGCCTTTGGCGCTGATGCTCTACTTTTGGGAGCTGAACGTGCCTAAAAATATATCCTTGTGGGAGCTCATTGGTTTTTCCCTTATGGGGACTACGCTGTCCCTGGGTTTCAATATGGCCCTCCATTTTCCGCTGCCCTACGGTGGATTTCTGGGAGCGCTGCGAGAGGAGCTCAGCAAGCTGGCAGCTTGCGGATTGCTGCTCCTGTACTGCGTGTATGTACGCAGGAAGCGAATCTACGGCTTTACAGGCCTGGTGATTGGTGCGGCGGTGGGCTCCGGCTTTGGGACCTTCGAGACCATTTCCTATGCCCTGAGCAGCGATTTTCAGACGGTGCTCCTGCGTTCACTGTTTGCCCTGGCGGGCCACACCATGTATACGGTCTCCGCCTGTGCTGCCATGACCCTGGGCCGGGAGCGGGGCCTGAAACTCTTCTGCTACAGGCCCTTCTGTCTGAGCTTCCTATGTGCCGTGTTCTCCCACGGCCTATGGAACATGGCCCAGGTGCCGCTGCTGCTCCGCTTTGTCCTCACGCTGGCGCTTCTGTGGTATAACGCTCTGTGGATGACCCGTAAGTGTTTTGTGGAAGCGGCGGCGTTGCGGAAGAGGCTTATTGTCCGCCGCCAGGAGGAAGGCAGTCCGAAGTGTCTGGCGGCGCGAATAGAGCTCCGCTGCCTTCGGGGCCCCCTGGCCGGAAAAAAGTGGAGTGCGCCGGAAGATATGCCCCTGTCCTTAGGCCGGGGCAGCCGGAATACGGTCTGCCTACCGGAGCACACCGGCGGCATCAGCCGATACCATTGCAGGCTGTTCCAGGTGGATGGCCGCTGGGTCCTACAGGACCAGAACGCATCCTATGGCACTTTTGTTCAAATGCCGGGAGGTCCCGTGGAAAAGCTGACCTCTGCGGAACTATATGAGGTCAAAAGCGGTATGCTCCTGTATCTGGGTGGTCAGAAGAACTGCTTTTCGATTACCCTTTATTAAGGAAAGGAAAAAAGAGCAATGAAAAAAAAGAGAAACCATTTCTTGTGTATCTTCACTGCACTGCTGCTGCTGGTTGCTGTGACTACGACTGTATTTGCCTCTGCCAGGTCCGCTCAGGAGAACTGTGGTCTCTTTACCGTCTTGAATGGTGACAACAACGCAGTTTTTCACCTGGCTGTTTGCGTCACTGAGGAAGACGGGGACTATGTCTACTGCGGGACGAAAGCCATCGGCAGTCAGTACGGCTCATATGTCTCCCTGATCAACGGGGACACGGTCAATGAGGCCTACAACTTAGAGAACTATGAGACCAGTGACCGAATGCCCGGCATTTACCGCTATGAGCTGGGAGAGGCTACCGGCAACGCTTCCAGGCCGGATATCTTCCCAAAGGCTGCCTCCGCAAAGAGCGGAGAGACGGTCTACTTTGCCAAGCTGATTCGTGAGAATCTGTCTTTGGGCGGTCAGGTCTTCTCGGCAGAGCAGGCCACGGTGAAATCCGTTAAGAACGGGACCATTTCCACCAAGGAGAATATGGAATCCAAGACCCAGTCCAGCGATATTCAGGCCGTGTTTAATGACAGCGGGGACCTGGTGGGCATCTGGAAAAATGGCACGGTCTATTCTGTGGTGCAGAAGAATTCCGGCTCAGGCCTTGTTACGGATATGATAAGGGGCGCGGTGGTCGGTGTCATTGGCTTTGGCATCGGTAGCCTGATTCGGTATCTGAAGAAGAAAAAGAAAAGGGCGTCTGTCCAGCAGGAGTCCCCTCGGGACTACGGAGAGACAAAACCCGTTTCCTCCCTGGATTCCGAAGAAACCACATTAAACTACGACCCAGACTGGAACAGCGGGGACTTGGGACTGGTACTGGTGTGCCGGGGGGGCTACCAGGATGGCCGGGTCTATCCTATTACGAGAAACGGCGTGACCATTGGCCGAATGATGGACAATACCATCCGTTATCCGGAGAATACACCCGGTGTCAGCCGCCACCACGTTAAGCTCTATTACGATGGCGGCAGGCTGATGCTCATGGACTGCGGATCAAGCAACGGCACCTTCCTGCAGCGGACCGGACGGCTGTCTCCTATGGTCCCAACCGCTGTCCGGCAGGGGGATATCTTCTACCTGGGCGAGCGAATCAACGGCTTCGAGATCGCCTATAAGTAAAAAGTAACCATTGTAAACAGTAAGCAGCTCCAAAGGAGCGCTTATTGCAGATAAAAAGGAGGAAAACTATCATGGCATTCAGAAACAACGACTTCAATAAAACCGCTCCCGCCCAGCAAGGCTTCGATGAGTCCAGCGACTACGGCGCAACCAGCCCCGCTTCTTTTGGCGGCGAAGCTCCCGTCGGCGGAGCCCCCTTCGGCGAGACGATGCCCGGGGCCTTTGGCCCGGATGTGGGCCCCACCCAGAAGGTAAATGACGCTTATGATCCCGGTGTGAACGCCCGGGTGGACGATTACAGCGATGCCACCAAGCCTGTTTCCGTCGGCGGCGTGGAGGGCTTCTCTCCTGTGGTTGGCTGGCTGGTCTGCATCGAAGGTCCGGCAGAAGGCACCGACTACCGCATCCGCGCCGGTTACAATTACATCGGCCGGGGCGAGAACATGGATGTCTGCATCCAGGGCGATAACACCATTGGCCGTGACCGTCACGCCATGATCGCCTACGACCCCCAGGAGAAGATCTTCTTCTTCGGTCCTGCCGACGGCCGCAGCATCGTCCGCAAGAATGAGAAGATGGTTATGGTCCCCACGGAGCTGGCCGCCTTTGACGTAGTCCGCATCGGCTCCACCAAGCTGATGTTTGTGCCTCTGTGCGGCGAGCACTTCAACTGGAAGGACGAGCAGTTCCGCTAAGAGTACCCATGGGGCAGCCTGGCCGCCTTTTGGGAGGCGACCAGGCAGGCATCCAAAAAATGTAAGGAAGATGATCATGAATTACAGAAAAACCATAGCAGTGCTCATGGGCATGTCCCTGTCGGTGGGGATGCTTACCGGCTGCGCCCAGCAGGACGCGGGTTTGGCTATGCTTCTGGTGAACCCAATGCCGGTAGCCAGGGCCTTTGACGACAAAACATCGACAGCCCCTTCCACGGTGGATGCCTATCCCATCGATATGACGTATACGCAGTATGCGGTTCTGGAGGAGGTCGCCGTGGAGGAGCCTGCGGTCACAGAGTCGGAAGCGACTCAGGCACCACAGGCGGCACAGGCGCCTGCCGGCGGCGAAGATTCCGGAGGCGGACATTCCAGCAGCAAAGACAAAGACAAAACCAAAGAGACGAAACCGGCCTCGGAGGATAAACCCGAAGAGGGCGGATCGGAGAGCGGAGAAACCGGCAATACCGGTGGCGATACGTCTGGCGGCAATACAGCGGGCGGCGTGACCGGCGGCAGCGAGAGTGGCGCAACCGGCGGTAACGAGAGCGGTACAACTGGTGGCAACGAAGGGAATACCAGTGGAGGTGCAGGGGAAAGCGGAAGTGGTTCTGAAAATGGAACCGCCGGAAGTAGCTCCGGAAGCGAATCTGGTGGAAACTCCGGTGGCGGTACCGCTGCTGATTCCGGCAGTAGCTCAAGTAGCAGTTCTGGCAGTGACTCAAGCAGCGGTTCCGGCGGTGGTTCTGATAACAGCTCCGGCGGTGGCTCCGGTGAATCTGACGGCGGTGACAGCGGTTCTGCAGAGAACAAGGCCCTCTCCGTCCGGAATATCTCCGGAACCTCTGAGAGCGGCACGCCCCAGTGGGTGGTGTTCCGCTACCAGGAGCAGGGACATGAAAACGTGTACCATTATCAGTTGGTACGTGCGGAGGACATGCGGGTGGTTACCTGCGTGACGACCGACGGAAAGGTGGTCTGGGAGACTGGCATCGGCGATGAGACGGAGGAGCCCCCCCGTCTGGAGGCCATGATCCTCCAGGAGAACATCGAATGGAAGGACTGCAGTGCGGACGGCGTTTACGCTGTGAATCAGCAGATGCAGTTTAGCACCGTAATGGGGGACCTGGAGGTCCTCTATGCCGACTACCAGCAGCAAAACGGCCAGATGCAGTTTTACGCTGAGGATGGAGAGCTGCTGGAGTGCTGGAGCGTCAGTGCCATGCCTCCTGAGGCGAAACTTATGGAGAGCGTAGACGTGGACTGGTCCCCCAATACCCATGTAGAGCTGAAAGTCGATGCTCTTGTCATGGGGGAAACCGGCCAGCTAGGCAAGATCCCCCAATTAAGCGGACTGACGCAGAAGAAGACCGCCAAGCTGCCCGCCTGGTCCGTTGCGGTCATGGTGGTCCTGGCGGTGGTTGCTGTGGGTCTGGCTGTGGCCGTCATCCTGCTGCTGAAGCGCAAGCCTGCAAAGGCGCAGAAGCGGGCTCCGGAGAAGGTCCAGGAGCAGCCGGTTTCTTCCGGCCCCAAAGTTGCGGCGCTGCACAACATAGGCCGCCGGTCCGGCCAGCAGGACAGCTTTGATGTGGTGCCCTGTGCCGGAGGACTGCTGGCGGTGGTTGCCGATGGCATGGGCGGCCTTTCCGATGGCGATAAAGTCAGCAAGAAGATCGTGTCCACCTTCCATGAGGATGCGGCCCGGGTCCGACCGGGGCAGAGCGTCGATGCGCTGTATCAGATGCTGGCACATGCCAATCAGGAGGTCAATCGGATGCTGGGCACCGCCCTTCAGGGCAAGTGCGGCAGTACCCTGCTGGCCGTGCTGATGGAGAAGGACCGGATGCAGTGGACCGCCGTAGGCGACAGCCGGATCTACCTGTATCGGGGCGGCAGCCTGATCCAGGTCAATCGGGAGCATACCTATAAGATCGATCTCTTAGAGCGGGCGGTCAACGGGGAGATGAGCTTCGCAGATCTACGCAAGGATGCCCAGCTGACCAGACTCTGCAGCTATATGGGCATGGGGCGGATAAAACATGTGGACGGTAGCCTGCACACGGTTAGACTTCTTCCCGGCGACCGGATCCTGCTGATGAGCGATGGCGTATTCAATACCCTCAGCGAAGAGGAGATCGCCGGTGTCCTGTCCCGCTTTGACGATGTGGAGCAGGCGGCGGCGGTGCTGGAAAAGAAGGTCCTGGAGAAGAATTCCCCAACACAGGATAACTTTACCTGCGTCATTCTGAAACCGTAACGATAAGGACCCATAAAAGCGTTGTCATTGTGAGCCGGTGACTTCTCGGTCACTGGTTCGCAATGACAGCGCCTATCAACGCAGGCGCGATAGAGAAATTGAGGGAGGCAGCATTATGAAAGAGATGATTTGTACCGAATGCCTGAGAGGCACCGTTCGCAACGGTGTTTGTCCGGTGTGCGGCGCGAAAGTGGACCCCCAGCGTCCGGCAGAGGCCCTGCCCTTGGCCTCCCGGCTCCAGTCCGGGCGCTACCTGATTGGAAGGGTCCTGGGCTGCGGTGGCTACGGCATCACCTATACCGCCTGGGACATGGTTGAGAGGAAGCAGATCGCCCTGAAGGAGTCCTTTCCGAGCTTTGCCTGTGTCCGTGGGCCAGACGGCATGCGAGTCTGCGGCAAAGACCCAAAGGGGCAGCGGGATGCCGATCATACCCGCTTCCGGTTCATCCAGGAGAGTATACTTTTGAAATCTCTGGAAAAAACACCGGAAATTTTGCACATTGGTACTTGCTTTGAGGAGAATAATACTGCATACTATACTATGGAACTGTTGCACGGTATGGACATGCGCAAATACCTCAAAACCTACGGTGCCCTTCGCTGGAATCGGATGGAGGGCATTGCCCGCCAACTGCTGCGGGCTCTGTACAGCCTCCATTGCGTGGGCTATATCCACAGGGACATCAGCCCGGATAACATTTTTATGCTCCGTGATGGATCCATCCGGCTCATCGACTTTGGCAACGCTCGCCGCTATTCCACGGGTAAGACCATGACCGTAGTGGTCAAGGACAAGTTCGCCCCGGCGGAGCAATACCAACCCCATGGCAATCAGGGCCCCTGGACGGATATCTATGCCTTGTGTGTTACTCTCTACTATGCCATGACCTCCTACCTGCCGGAGAAGGCAGTAGGCGGCGCTCCAAAGCGGGATCTGCCGCCTCTGCGAGAGCTCCAGCCGGAGGTGCCGGAAGCTTTCAGCAGAGCGATAGCCCGGGGCATGAGTCCCCGGGAGCAGGAGCGGTTCCCGGGCATTCCAGAGTTGGCCTTTGCCATGTTCCCTGGGGAGTCGGTGCTTCGGGGCATCCGGCCCCAGACGCCGCCGGTCATGCCCAGGGAGGAACCTCAAAACCGTCGGCAGACAGGCTTTCCTGAGTACCCTCAGACCCACACTTCTGCGCCGGAGCGCAAAACAGGGATGCTGTATTTGGAGTGCACCCATGGTACCTTCCAGGGCCGACGGACCCCTTTGACTGTCGGTAAGATACTCAGCATCGGCCGGGGAGAAGACAAGGGCATTGCCTATCCGGACAAAGCTCCGGGCATTAGCCGGAACCAGTGTTCTGTGCTGCTGCATTCGAAGCATGGTACCTTAGTCCGGGATGACGGCTCTACTTATGGCACCCGGGTCAATGGCCGCCAGCTGGATCCTATGAAGTGGGTAGACCTGTGGGAAGGGGATTCACTGACCTTCGCTGCGGAAGTATATCATGTGGTCAGGGGCTGAGTATCATGGAAAGAAACTGGAGTATTTTGGCCTCCGGCGCTGCAGCCTACTGGCCATTCTGGATGGTTGGGCTTGGGGGTGCGGCGCTGCTGATCGTGGGTCTGCTGGCGCTGGTCTGGCTGCCAAAGATTGAAGAACGCAGCCGGGATGATGTGGACCCCTATGGCCCAGTAGAAAAAATTCAGAAAGAGCCGGAGCCCTTCCGGCAGGAGAATGTCTGCCTTGCTCGCTTGGGAAAGCAGCGGCAAAGCGTGCTCTGTCAGGTCTCTACGAACAGCTGGACCAGCTTTGGGACCAACGGGGACTGTATCCTGCCGGGAGCCGGGCAGCAGGATCCTAAATTGGGACGAGTGCATTTTTATCTCCGGCTGAAGGACGGCGGCTTTCTGGTCAAGTCTGGTAAGCGGGAGACCTTTGTAAACGGTGTTCCGATTCGGGCTTTGGGAGAGGTGCCTATGCGATCCGGGGAATTGATTCGGGCAGGGAGCTTTGAGTACCGGGTGCTTTTGGAGCATAGTGAGGATCGGAAAATCAGGGAAGAGGAGACGAGATTATGAAATGCTTACACTGCATGGAGGAAATCGGTGAGGCCCTGGTCTGCCCGCACTGCGGCCAGGATCCCCGGATATGTGAAGACAAGCCAGACAGTCTTCCGGCGGGTTCCCGACTGTATAACCGCTTTCTGGTGGGACAGATCCTGGGCCGGGGCGGCTTCGGCATCACCTACATAGGCTACGATGAGTATTTTGACTGCCGGGTGGCTATCAAAGAATTTTTCCCCTCGAACATAGCCAGCCGGCTCCCAGGAAGCATCAAGATGGTCTGGCGGGACGAGGAATGCCGGGATGAGGGATGCCAGAATGTGATCCGGGAGGCGCGGAAGATGCGGAAGGTAGATGACCTTTCAGCGGCTGTCCGGGTCCGGGATGTATTTTACGAAAACAACACAGCCTATATTGCCATGGACTATGTGGAGGGGCGGACATTGAAAAAGGCCCTGCTGATGAATGGGGTCATGACAGCAGAGCAGTGTGCCCGTTTTTTCTTTCCCCTGATGGATACCATGGGCCTCATGCATGAGGCAGGTATTATCCATCGGGATATCAGCCCGGACAACATCATGGTCCAGCCCGACGGCAGGGGAGTGCTGCTGGACCTGGGAGCCGCCAAGGACACAGGGGCTACGGATAACCATGTGTCAAACCCCGTCGCGAAAAATGGATTTTCTCCCTTTGAGCAGTATCAGACCAAAGGAAAAATCGGTCCCTGGACGGATGTATACGCCCTTTGCGCGACAATCTACTATTGTTTGGTTGGCAAGGTGCTGCCCCCGGCTCCGGATCGGGTGAACCAGGACGCTGCCATTCAGCGGGAAATCAATGGCTGTGCCATCGGCAGGAACCTGGTTCAGGTCCTGGAGGAGGGGTTGCGGATAGACCCTGACCAGCGGATCGGTGCTATGGAGATTCTGAAGGAGCGAATAGAGGAGGCTCTCCGGGCGGATGCCGTCGCCTCCGGCAGAAAGATTCCGGACTTTTCGGAGCCTATCCCGGAAACGGGGCCAAATTTCCGGCGCTCCGGCTATATTACCGGGTCTCCCATTGACATTTCCCGCAGGTCTGAACTTCCCCGGCCGGTTCAACGCTTGAAGGCAGTGGGCCTCCAGGAAACGGAAAAGAGCAAAGGGCTGTTTGCCAAGCTGAAAGGTGCCTTTTGGGGGAAAGATAGGCGGGAAAATCCCGGCCGGGGCCCTGTCGTGCCCTGCCAGGTCCTTGTGCTGGATCCGGATGCCCCTCCAAGTCAGACTGACCCGGATGCTACCGTCTGCCAAGGCGGCGACGAGGACGCTACGGTGCTGTTTGACGAAGAACCTGCCGCCGGTCAGGCTCTCCACGCCTGGCTGGAGCAGCAGGGCACCGGTGACCGGGTGGAGGTTACCAGATGCTGCTTTCTGCTGGGCCGGGAGACCCGGTCCGGAGGCATGGTGGACTGTATGATCGAAGATCCCACCCGCCATATTTCTCGACTCCATGCTGCCATTCTTTATGACGGGGACAACTTCTATGTCCAGGATATTTCCGCCAAAAACGTGACCCAGCTGAACGATACGATTCTGCAAAACGGCGTACTTCCGGAGCATCGGGACAGGTTCCCCTCTGCTTATCGCCTGTATGAGGGAGACTGTGTCCGATTGGCGGAAGAGGCACTGATATTCCATCAGGGAGACTGATCATGAACTATACCATTGAATGTGTGACAGATGTGGGGATTTCCCGGAAAAGCAACCAGGATTCTGCCTTTTACGCTGTGGCGGACCACAAAGGCGAAGAAATTGCCTGCATGGTGCTCTGTGACGGCATGGGCGGCTATGCCAAGGGAGAGATTGCCAGTGCCGAACTGACGAAGGCCTTCGAAAGCTGGTTCTATGACCAGCTTCCGGTCATGCTTCAGGAAGGATTCTCCGGGGAGAAGCTCCGCACCGCCTGGTTTGCCCTGGCGGAGTCAGAAAACGACCGCCTTTCTGCCTACGCTCGGGAGCGGGGCTTTAAAATGGGCACTACCCTGACGGCAGCGCTATTTGTGGGCGGTACCTACTATGTGATCCACGTAGGGGATTGCCGTCTTTACGAGCTTGTGGGCGAGACGCTCCGGCAGTTGACCCACGACCATACGGTGACCCAGCAGGCCATCGACAAAGGAGAGCTGGATCCGGAATGTGCCGAGTCGGACCCCAGGAACCATATCCTTCTGCAATGTCTTGGCGCTGGACGGAGCATATATCCGGATTTCCTCACCGGCGATGTCTGTCCGCACAGCAGCTTCCTGCTGTGCAGCGATGGCTTTCGCCACAAGTTCTCCCGGGAGGAGATGACCAAGAGCTTTCTGCCGGACAAGAACCGGACAAAGCAGCAGCAGGCTCAGCACCTCTCCCAAGCCATTGGAGAGATCAAGGAGCGGGGAGAGAAGGATAACATCACTGCCTGTCTGCTGACTGTAACGGCTTAAAATTTTTTGAAGAGTCGTTGCCTCCTGGGCAACGACAAAGGGAAAAAAGTGTGCTATTATAGAGACAACAATGATTTTTGGGAGATGATGCCATGAGTCTGCTCCAATGGCTGCGCAATTTATTCGGCATTTCCCCGCCAAATGCCGCAAAGCAAGGCACAGACGGGTTTTGTATTTTGGATTCCAAGCACTTTTATCACACCAGCGAGTCTATCCCACAAAAAAAGGAAAGGAAGAAATAAACATGAGCAGTTATCTGAAACGAAGAGTAGCCCTGATTCTGGCAGTGGCCATTATCTCGGCCCAGCTGTCAGCCTGCAAGAAGCTGAACGAGGTTCCGGTGCAGAATGAGGCACCCGTAGCCACCGTCCAGCAGGAGGATACGGAGGAGCCAACGGAGGCTACCGAGCCCCAGGTCGGCGGCCTGGAATGGCTGCAGGAGAATCTGGAAAACCTGAAGCAGAGCCTATTGGATGGCGACTACGCCAAGGTGGTGGATCAGTTGCTGGAAATGCGGGATGAGCTGAAGGACAACGCCCGCTACAATGCCCTGCTGTACATTGCCTACAGCGGCAAGGGCGACAAGGACAAGGCCAACGACCTGCTGAACAACAAGAACCTGAACCGGAACGAATTCATGGATGCCTTCCTGGAGTTCACCAACGCTCTGAAAGGCAACGCCGGTGCCAAGTCCGCCGAGCAGCAGCTCATGGATGCCATGATGCATCTGGCTCAGAAGGACAAGACTGCCTATAACGCCGCTGTCCGCGTGGGACAGAACATCCAGAACGAAAACCCCTCTGACCCCAACGCCTATGTGGTCATGTACATTGCCGCATTGGCAGGCAATGACAAGGCTGCCATGAAGGATGTCCTGAGCCAGGCCAAGGCCAACGGTATCTCCGCTAAGGTGCTGAGTACTGCCACGGTAGAGTATATCGAGCGGGTGAATGTGACCGATGTGACGACGGAGGATGCGAAGAAGGGGATTGAGAGCAGTACCTCTTTTAATGGGAAGGGGGAGACACTGGGCACTGAGGTGACCGAGACGACTGCGACGGGGTATAAGAAAACAATCACGAGTTCTGATAACAATACGACAGACCTGATTGAATACGACAAGAGTTCTAATGTTGTCTCCGCCACCCATGTTAATGCTTCTTATAAGACAGTCTATGACGAAAACGGAGTCCCGAGAGTTGAGGCAACTGTCAAAGAAAAGCTTGTCACCAAGTATCAGGGCGGTAAGTTGAAATCTATGCAGGTGTACGCTCCCGATGGGACGCTGAAGACTGAGTTCGTTATTAATCCCAAGACCGGTGAAGTGCTGGAGGCAAAGGACTATACCGCCGATGCAAACGGCCGGGATCTGACGGATGAAGAAAAAAAGGATGTCCGTTTTGAGATGAAAGATGGACGTGTCATTTCTCAAACCCTGCCAGTATATGAGAACGGAAAACAGGTTGGAAAGCAGACATATGGCCTAGAATATTTTAACAAGTATGGTGTTCCAGTGTCCAGCATTGAGTACGATGTTGATGGAAATATTGTTTTCAGCGCTACAAGAACGATTGATTACAACAAAAACAAGATGGGCCTGGAAACCGAGCGTGTGGGTATATCCTATGTCGATGGTCAGCAAAACGCAACCACAGTGATTGATATGCAGAAGAATACTGCAGTCATCACAAAGGGTAATCAGCGCTTTTATGAAACCATGGACGAGAACCGCAATCCCACCGAAGTGATTATCTATAATGTGAATGGCGAAACAGAAACGCTCGATAAGAAATATGTCTATACCAGCAAGGATGGCACTATTGTAGGTGCGGAGCTGACCAGATATGACGGCGATAAAGTCACGCAGACCGCAGTATTTGATGTGGTAGACGGCCATTATTTCGTAAAAGATATCTACAATTATGTCTATGAAAACGGCACCTTGAAGGAAACCAATCGTATGGTATATACATATGACGACAAGGGAAATCCTCTTGAAGAAAACCAATATCTGCTTGGTGAGGATGGCACTGAAACGCTCGCAGCGCATGTTGTGTACTCCTACAACGAGGATGGAACCAGAAAGATTACCCTTACTACACGCTATCAGACCGATGGTAAGACGGTTTCCGGTACTTATGAAGAGACATTTGATCAGGATGTCTGTGTAAAAAAGACACAGTGCCTTTACTCTGCGGATGGCAAGAATATCGAGGAAAAAACGGTTCAGACTTTGTTAAATGAAAATGTTACAAAGTCCGAGGTCACAAAGTACCGTGACGGTAAGGCAGTGACGTGCACCATCAAGGAGTATAATCCTGATGGCTCGGTCTATCTGCTAAAGACTGTTGGCTATAAGTCTGATGGAGAGACAATTTCCAAGGCTCAGGAGGCTTATTCTGCGGATGACGGAAGTATGACGGTCATCGACATGGATTACTCGGATGGTGTTCTCGAGAAGAAGACTACCACTCAGTTTGAGCCTGGTGGAAAGGTTCGCAGAGGCGTTATTGAGGAAAAGTATCAGAGTAGTGGAAAGCTGGAGAAAATTACTTCTACAGAGTATAGATCCGATGGCACAAAAGCTGGAGAAATTGTTTCTGAGTACGATTCCAATGGGGTGCAGACCAAGAAGACTTCCAAAGCATTCCAGCAGGACGGAAAGACATACGAAAATGTAAGTGTAAATAAATACCATGCCAATGGTATGGTGTCCTCCAGAGATGAGTATTCTTACTCCGAAACAGGAGAGCAGATTGGCTATGTCTATAAAACTTACACGGAAGATGGAAAGCAAAATACTGAAACAGAGTATGCCTTGTCCGGAGGAAAAATAACAAAGTTGATGACGACTTCCTTTGATAAGAACGGGAAGAAGTCACGCGTTGTCACCACGGATAAAGTAACTGGTGAGGAACAGTACGACAGTTATTCTCCGGAAGGGAAGCTTCTGACAACAGCTATTGTGTCCGGCTTGAAACAGATAACGATCGATTATGTAAAGAACACGAAGACGGTCATTGATAATGCGGCTGGCCTTGGACATGTTTATCGGATTGCAGAGGATGGTAAAGAGATTCTTAGCGCTCGCTATGAGACATCTATTGACTATAATACCTGGCAGATTGTCGAAAAGGATACCTTCTATGGGCCGGATGGCAAAACGGTGCAGAAAGTTGAGGATTATGTTTACTTTAGCCTGAAGGATTATTCCAGCGTACCTGTCTTACAGAAGACTACTGAATATGATGAATCCGGAAAGGCTACCGTAACCGAGGTGAGGGTTGTTACCAATGCGGATGGCAGCATGAGTACCTTCGACGGAGATAAGAAACTTGCGGACTATACAGCCGGTGCTAAAAGTGGTTATACCAAAACAACGTATACCTATACAGATGGTGTTCTGTCTGGACAGACGGAGTCGAAGTATGCAGATTTGAACAGGATTGCCAGTGAAGAGACTTATACGACGGATGGTGCCGGAAATAAGACTCTGACCGGGAAGACGGAGTATGCGTACGAAAGCAACGGAGCATACCAAAAGACGGAAACTGTTGTAGGCGAAAACGGAGAGGCAAAGCTTGTTACGGTAATGGAATATGACAATGCCAATAATCCCCGCTTTAGCCAGGAGACGGACGAAACAGGCGCGGCTACTGTGAAGGAATTCTTCTATGATGAATCCGGAAAATGCCAAGGCTATACCCAGTCCAAGTTGGATAAAGATGGCAACCTTCTGGAAAGCAAGACCTTCGATCAGGACGGCAACGAAAAGGATGGAACCGAATTGATTGGAGAATTCAATGAGGCTGAGACCGAGCTCACCGAAGAGGTCAAGCCTACCGAGCCCGAACAGCCCACCGAAGAGGTGAAGCCCACTGAGCCCGAACAGCCCACCGAAGAGGTGAAGCCCACCGAGCCCGAGCAGCCTACCGAAGAGGTGAAGCCTACCGAGCCCGAACAGCCCACCGAAGAGGTGAAGCCTACCGAGCCCGAGCAGCCCACCGAAGAAGTGAAGCCTACCGCTCCTGAGACTCCTGCTGAGACTGAGACCAAGACCGAGGACAAGGCCCCGGCTGAGTCCGCTCCTTCCACCCCCGCTTCTGCCGGTGACTCTGGCAGCGCCAGCACTCCTGCGGCACCTGCTGCCAGTGCTCCCGCCAGCAGCGCCCCTGCGGCTCCTGCAGCCAGCGCTCCGACGGCTAGCGCTCCGGCCAGTGCCCCCGCCGCCAGCAGCGCATCCTCTGCTCCTACAGCCAGCGCTCCCTCCTCTGCCCCTGCGGCTGAGGGCTGATATCTAAGTTTTCGGATGCCCGGGGAAACCCGGGCATCCGGATGAAAAGATGGGACCGGGAAGAAAATACTGAGCGTTTGTTCAGTATTTTCTTAGCGGCCTCTTTATGTCGTTTTATAAGGATCCGTTTTGCCGCCTCCGGGCGGCCTCTTCCCCTGGGGAAGAAACCGTAATAGAAAAGTGCATTCAAGGAAGTGACAACAGCGTGTCAAAAGAAGATCTGATGCAGATCGCAAGAGAATTATATCCCGCCTACGACCACCTGGAGCCTCTGGGAAGCGGCGGTATGGGTGACCTGTACAAAGGACGAAAGACCGGGCTGGATGTGCCGGTGGTCATCAAGGTGGTCAAGTCCAAGCTTCAGGGCAGACTGGATGACCGCCAGGAGGCGGAGATACTCAAGGGGCTAAAGCACAAGTATCTGCCCCGGGTATATGATGTGATCGAAAATAAATATGGGTACTACTACACCATTATGGATTACATCCCCGGTGACAATATGAAGCAGTACCTGGCAAAGCATGGTCCGGTAGATCAGAAGACCGCCTATAAGTGGGCCAATCAGCTCTGCGAGGTGACGGCCTATCTGCATCAGCAGAAGCCGCCCATCATTCATTCGGATATCAAGCCCAGCAACGTGATGATCACCCCAGACGGGGACATCTGTCTCATTGATTTCAACACATCCATGCAGCTGCGGGCGGGTATGACGGCCATCGGCAAGACAAAGGGCTATGCCGCACCGGAGCAGTATACAAAGCCGGAGCGGGTCCTCAGCGGGATGCGTCAGGCCGCCGGAGTGTGGGACGGGCAGAACAAAGAGACCATCCTGACCCCAAACAGCATGGATGCTGAGGACGCTACGGTGCTGATTTGTCAGTCAGAAAGCGGTTTGTCCACCGGCTCGTCTACGGGAGAGCCCTCCACGGGCAGCACCAGCGCCTCACTGCGCAGCAGTCTGTTCCGTTCCTCTGCTATGTCCACTGCGGATACAGCCATCGGAAAAAATGGATACTACGGTACTTTGACCAAGCGGACGGACGTATACGCCATCGGCGCTACCCTCTACTATGCACTGACCGGAGAAGATCCGCCTCATTCTCTGGACCCTGCCAAGCCCCTTTCCACCTTCAAGCTGTCGGTTTCCAAATCCCTGGTGCAGATCATTGAGCGCGCCATGCAGAAAAACGCCATGGATCGGTTCTGCGACGCGGAAGAAATGGGCCAGGCCCTGCAGCAGATCCACCGGCTGGACAATAGCTACCGCAGGGCGAGGATGCTGACGGTGGTCGGCATCACTGTAGAGCTGGTACTGCTGCTGGGAGGCATCACCCTGATGGCTCTGGGCTCCGTTCGGTTGAGCAAGGAGCGTCAGACCCAGTATATGCAGCTGCTTGACAGTGCCCAGCAGGCCAAAAATCAGGCGGATTATGAGAGCGCACTGAATATGGCGGTTCAGGCGGAAAAGCTGATTGACAACCGGATGGAGGCTTTTGCCGAAGAGGCGGCCATCTACTACGCCCAGGCTGCCCATACGGAGGATGCGGAGGCCCGGAAGGAGCTGTTTAAGACCTGTGTGAATAAGGTCCGGCAGCTGATCCAGGCCGGGCAGAGGGGCGGCTCAGACAGCGAGTGGGCCAAGGCCTATTTTGTGGGCGCGGAGAGCTGTCTGGAGCTAGAGGAATACTGGCAGGCCCAGCTGTGGTATGAAGCGTCTCTGGCAAGGTCGAAAACAGAGAGCGCCTACAGAGGGCTGGTATTTGCCTACGCCTTGAATGGCAAGACTGATGAAGCGAAGGATGTACTGGAGCAGCTTCATGAGGCCCTGCCTCTGTCTGATACCCAGTCCATCAGTTTCCTGGTCCAGGCGGAACTCTGCTGCCTGGAGGAGGACTATGCCGGTGCCCTGGCGGAATATCGAAAGCTTTTTCAGGCCACGGAGGATGAATCTATTCTCCGCAGAGCCTATCTGGCGGCCAATAATGTCTGTGTCTATGGTGGAAAACAGATGAATGCCCAGCGAACAGATGTCTTGGAGGAAGCTGTCTCCAGGCTACCGCAATACAAGTCGATCTTTATGCCGTTGCTTGCCAACGCCTATTATCTGCGTGCTTACGATGATCCAAGCGTGGAAAGCCGATGGCTGGATAAGGCTTTGGATTGCTACACTGCCTTGGATACTCATAGCCTGAGCCTGGACGATCGGTTAAAGATGGATTGGTTGCTGACCAGGAAGGGCCGCTACAGTGAGGCGGAGGCGGATCTGAAGAGCCTGCTGAACCGCTATCCGGACAGCTTCCTGGTGTATATGCGCCTGAGTTATCTGTATCTCAACCAGCTGGAAACCACCGGGGAAGCGGATTATCTGGACAAAGCGGAGGCTGCATATAAAAAAGCCAAGGAGCTCTATGAGACTTCGGGGCAGACCGATGAGGAGATGGAAACCTTCCTGAGCCTCTGGTCGCCTTTCCACGATCAAATTTGGCAGGATGATAGAAAGGAGGAAGAGCGTTCATGACCACAGGAGAGATCCTTTTATACACCGGGGCCGTGATGGTGGCCCTTTCCCTGATCGGCGGTATCCCCGTGGTGGTGCTCCTGCGCCGCCTAAACCGCCGTGTCCACAGGCAGATCTATACGGAGTTTAATTGATAAAAATGCCGCAAACCGGTTTTTAGCCGGTTTGCGGCATGGCTTTTATGCAAGTTCAGCGTAGGTAAATGCCTTCGAAGCCGTTGTTCTCCAGAGCAGCGTTCAGATCATCGGTTGGCTGATGGTGGATGATGGCGTTGATGAGGAACGCATCCCGCCGCCGGGTCCCGCTGAGGCGTGAGCAGTCCGCAGCCTTTAGAAGAGCTTGCATCTCATCAAAGGTCAACTGAAGTTCCAGTCCCAGTCGAAGAACCAAGTTCCGACCGGGATGAATGGTTCCAGCTAAAATTTTATAGAGCGTGGTCCGGTTGATAGAGATCAGCTCAGCCAGAATGGAGAGCGGCACATCCCGGCGGCCAATAAACGTATTGAGCAGTTCTGACAAGGTCGGTCCGGAAACCGTTACAGCTTCCGGCTGCACGCCGCGGCTGATCTGCTCTACCATATCCTCTGTCGGTGTCAAATGTTCCATTTCCGTATCCTCCACAAACTCACGTATAAATTACATTATATCGCATCAGACTCAAAAAAACAATAGTTTATTCGTTTTTCTCCCATCGGAAGCTGCCTGGCCTATTCTCACTGAGTCAATTGTAAAAAATTTGGGAAGATATGGATTTTTTCAACAAACCGTGCTATACTTACAAAGTATGTGTATTACCCGGTTGGATATCCCACTGGGCGGAATCATAGAATGGAAGGTGTATTGTTTATGACAAAGGTTGATATTTACAGTGGTTTCCTGGGTGCAGGTAAGACCACTCTCATCAAAAAGATGATTGCAGAGGGCTACAAGGGCCAGAAGCTGGTGCTCATCGAGAATGAGTTCGGCGAGATCGGCATTGATGGCGGCTTCCTGAAGGAGGCAGGCATCAACATCACGGAGATGAACTCCGGCTGCATCTGCTGCTCCTTGGTGGGCGACTTCGGCAAGGCTCTGACCAAGGTGATCAACGAGTACCACCCCGACCGGATCATTATTGAGCCCTCCGGCGTGGGTAAGCTGTCCGATGTGATTGGCGCTGTGAATAAGGTCACAGGCACCGATGTGACTTTGGGCTATACTGTGGCCGTGGCCGATGCCGGAAAGGTGAAGGTTTATACCAAAAACTTCGGTGAATTCTACAACAACCAGGTGGAGACCGCTTCCACCATTATCCTGTCCCGGACGGATTCCATTCCCCAGGCCAAGCTGGATGCCGCTGTGGAGCTGCTGAGAAGCCACAATCAGGTGGCTACCATCATCACCACCCCTTGGAGCCAGCTGACAGGCGAGCAGCTGGTTGCAGCGATGGAAGGCAAGGCCTCTCTGGCTGCCGAACTGGCCCGGCTGGAGACCGAGCGGCTGGAAGCCGAGGATGAGGAGCATGAGCATCACCATCATCACCACCATGATGAGGACGAAGAAGAGCATCATCACCACCATCATGATGAGGATGATGAGGACGAGGAACACGAGCACCACCATCATCATGACCACGATGGGGATTGCTGCTGCCACAATCACGAGGAGCATGAGCACCATCACCATCATGACCACGACGATCATGACGACAATTGCGGCTGCGGCTGCCATGACCATCATCATCACCATCATGCCGACGAGGTCTTTACCTCCTGGGGCGTGGAGACGGCCAAGAAGTTTGAAAAGGCCACCATTGAGGCCGCGCTCAAGGGCCTGGATTCCGGCGATTACGGTATGATCCTCCGGGCCAAGGGCATCCTGCCCTGCGTGGACGGCACCTGGATCCACTTTGACTATGTGCCCGAGGAGCACGATATCCGCACCGGCTCTGCCGATGTCACCGGTAAGCTCTGTGTCATCGGCTCCAAACTGGACGAAAATGGCATCCAGCAGCTCTTTGGGGTATAAACTATGGCCATGCAACAGATCCCGGTTTACGCCTTTACAGGCTTCTTGGATTCCGGAAAGACCAAGTTCATCCAGGAAACACTGGAGGATCCTCGGTTTAACGCGGGAGAGCGGACCCTGGTCCTGATTTTTGAGGAAGGGGAGGAGGAGTACGACCTCTCCACCTATCCTTACAAGAATGTGTACCTGGAAGTGCTGGATCAGCAGACCGTCTCCACAGAAGAGCTGAAGGCTCTGCAAAAAAAATACAAAGCCGAGCGTGTGGTGGCCGAGCTCAATGGTATGCAGCAGGTCGGAGACCTCTATATGCGCTTTCCGAGTCAATGGGCCATTGCGCAAGAGGTCATGTTTGCCGACTCTACTACGATCATGGCTTACAACGCCAATATGCGCAATCTGGTAATGGATAAGCTCGTGGGAGCCCAGATGGTGGCCTTCAACCGGATGACTCCCGGCGCGGATGTCATGCCCTTCCATAAGCTGGCCAGAGCCGCTAACCGCCGCATCGATATTCTGTATGACTATACCGATGGCACCACCAAGTTTGATGAGATCGAGGACCCTCTGCCTTTCGACATAAACGCTCCCGTCATCGAAGTAAAGGACGAGGACTATGCCCTGTGGTATCGGGATGTGTCTGAAGAGCCGGAGAAGTACAGCGGTAAGACTGTTCACTTCAAGGCCCAGGTGGCTATGCTTCGCCGGGACAAGAACAATATGTTTGCCCCGGGCCGGTTCGTCATGACCTGCTGCGTGGAAGACATCCAGTTTTGCGGCATTCCCTGCAGATACGATGAAGCTTCTAAGCTGGAATCCCGGTCCTGGGTTATGGTTACCGCCAAGATTACAGCAGAGGAGCATCCCCTTTACAAGGGTGATGTGGGCCCCATGCTGACGGCTTTGTCTGTAGAGACCGGAGCGCAGCCTGCGGACCCGGATGTGGCCACATTCTAAATTGAGATAATTCCAAAATCCCCTGGATATTCTTCCGATTTCTTTGAATGTCCGGGGGATTGTGACTGCGGGGAGGAGAAAATAAAATGTACCAACCGCTGGCAGATCTCCTGCGGCCCCAGACCTTGGATGATGTGGTAGGCCAGGAGCATATTTTGGGGGAAGGGGCCGTCCTGCGTCGCCTGATCCAGTCCGGGAACATTCCCAATATGGTTTTCTACGGCCCCAGCGGCACGGGAAAGACCACCGTAGCCAACATCATCGCCAAGCAGACCAACCGGTCCCTCTATAAGCTCAACGCCACCACTGCCTCTACGGCGGACATCCGGGAGATCACTTCCCAGCTGGATACACTACTGGCCCCCAACGGAGTGCTGCTGTACCTGGACGAAATCCAGTCCTTCAACAAAAAGCAGCAGCAATCCTTGCTGGAATACATCGAAAACGGAAAAATCACCCTGATTGCCTCCACCACGGAGAATCCTTATTTTTATGTCTTCAACGCCATCCTCAGCCGGTCTACGGTGTTTGAATTCAAGCAGATATCCAAAGAGGCTTCTCTGAAAGCTGTCAAGCGGGCGGTCTGCTTTATGGAGGACAGGACGGGGCTGGCCGCACAACCGGAGGAAGGGGTTCTGGAGTACATCGCCGGAGCCAGCGGGGGAGACCTACGCAAATCTATGAATGCGGTGGAGGTGCTGTTCTCCGCTGCAAAGCCAGAGGGAAACAGCATAAAGCTCACCATGAAGGACGCACAGGCGGTCACACAGAAGAGCGCCATGCGGGCGGATCGGGATGGAGACAACTTTTACGATCTGCTGTCTGCCCTGCAAAAGTCCATCCGGGGCTCAGACCCGGATGCTGCCTGCCACTATCTGGCACGCCTTCTGGAGGTGGGACAGATGCAGGCCGCTTGCCGGCGGCTCATGGTCATTGCGGCAGAGGATGTAGGCCTGGCCTATCCGCAGATCATTCCCATCGTCAAGTCCTGTGTGGATATGGCCCTGATGCTGGGCATGCCGGAGGCTCGGATTCCCCTGGGAGATGCGGCGGTGCTTATGGCGACCTCTCCAAAGTCTAATTCCGGACATCTGGCTCTGGATGCCGCCATCAGCGATGTGCAGAAGGGATTGGGCAGAGGATTCCCACGGCAGCTGCAAAACGTCCACGCCGACACCTATACTCAGGAACGGGACCAGGGGTATCTGTACCCCCACAATTTTCCCAACCATTGGGTGGCCCAGCAGTATTTGCCGGATGATCTGGTGGGGAAAAAGTACTACGAGTATGGCCCCAACAAGCTGGAACAGGCAGCACGGCAGTATTGGGCGAGCATCAAAAAGGAGAACTGAGCATGGATATCCGAGTTGGCGACGTGTTAGTCATGAAAAAGAACCACCCCTGCGGCGAGAAACGATGGCAGTGTCTGCGCACCGGGGCAGACTTTCGCCTGAAATGCCTGGGATGCGGCCACGAGCTCATGATCCCCAGATTCAAGGCCGAGAAAAATATCCGCAATGTGGAGCGAAAAGAAGAACCCTGAATCATTCCCACTGGGCACCTCTGTTTTTCGGAGGTGCCGTTTCTTTTGCGCTTCTTGAGGCTCTTCGGGGAAGAACTTGCGCAGGAAGCCGGAGCCCCAAGCGACGGCCTTTGCGCCCCAGGCGGGGTATACTCAAGGCAGCACCGGCAGAGGGGGGAAGGAAATGTACCTGGACCTATACATGCTCTTAAATTTCGGCGTGGATTACCTGCTGCTTCTCGGCACCCAGAAGCTGTCGGGGACTGCCGGACATCCCGATCGGCTTCTTTGGGCGGCGGTACTGGGTGCGGTCTACAGCGGGCTTTGCCTGGTGCCTGGCTTTTCCTTCCTGGCGGGAGTGCTCTGGCGGCTGGTCTTCCTGGGGCTCATCTCGGCTATCGCCTTTGGGGTCACCAAAAGTGCCTGGCGGCGCTGCGGCATATTTACGGTGCTGAGTCTGGCCCTGGGAGGCATGGCTTCTCTGGCGGGGAGCGGGCACCTGCTTCGGTTGCTGGCCTGCGGCGGGGGGCTGTGGCTGCTGTGCAGCGTGGCCTTTGGCGGCACTCCCGGTAAACAGCTGGTGCCTCTGATGATCTGCCAAGGGGAAAAGCGGCTGTCTCTGACTGCGCTGAAGGATACGGGAAATTCCCTCCGAGACCCCATTACCGGAGAGCAGGTCCTGGTACTGGGGTGCGATCAGGCAACGGCACTGACCGGCCTCAGCCGGGAGCAGCTGGCAAAACCTATGGAGACCCTGGAACGTAACCCAGGCCTGGGTTTGCGGCTGGTACCCTATCACGCCGTGGGGAAGACCGGACTGCTGCTGGCCATGCGGATGGGGGAGGTGCGCTGGGACGGAAGAAAACGGGGCTGCATCATCGCGTTTGCCCCGAATGAGCTGGGAGGAGAAGAATTTCAGGCATTGCTGGGAGGTATGGCATGAATTTGCTTCGTTGGCTGCAAAAATGGTTGATTTCTGAAGAGCAAGGGATTTTTTACATCGGAGGCAGCGATGTGCTCCCGCCGCCGCTGCGGGGAGAAGAGGAAAAACGTGCCATTGAAGCCCTGTCCCGGGGAGAAGAGACAGCGAAGCAGACCCTTGTAGAGCATAATCTCCGACTGGTCGTCTATATCGCCAGACGGTTTGATGGGGACCGGACCAACCTGGAGGACCTGATTTCCATCGGCACCATTGGCCTCATGAAGGCCATCGGCACCTACCGGGCAGACAGGAACATTAAGCTGGCGACCTACGCCTCCCGGTGCATCGAGAATGAAATACTCATGCATTTGCGGAAAATCGCAAACCAGAAGGCGGAAGTCTCTTTGGACGAGCCCATCAATCTGGATGGGGAGGGAAATGAGCTGCTGCTGTCAGACATCCTGGGTACTGCCGAGGACGATATCCAGCGACCTTTGGAGGCCGATGCTGAGGTAATGGTCCTAAGGCAAGCCTTGACAGAGCTTCCCCAGCGAGAGCAGGAAATCGTATCCATGCGCTTCGGCCTGGACGGACGAAAGGAACTGACCCAGAAGGAGGTGGCCCAGAAAATGGGTATCTCCCAGTCCTATATTTCCAGACTGGAAAAGCGGATCCTGGGCAAGCTCCGAAAGGAGTTTCTTCGGCAGACAAGCTGCGCCTGATCTTTTGCAAAGCGCTTATAGATGTATAAAAAAATCCTATAAAAGGAAGACTTGCAAAAAGAGAGGACCGGTGGTATAATCAGCGTATAAATATATCGATATAAAAATATATCGATAAAAATTGGACGAGGAAGAATATGGAACGTAATGTGAAAGTTTCCAAAGCGGTGCTGAAGCGGCTCCCCGGCTACCTGGCTTACCTGAAGAGTTTGCCGGATACAGCCCCGGCCAATATCTCCGCCACGGCTCTGGCCAACGCTCTGGACATGGGCGAGGTACAGGTGCGCAAGGATCTGGCCATCGTTTCCGACGGCGGCCGCCCCAAGGTCGGCTACCAGCGGGAGGCACTGATCGACGACATCGAGCAGTTTTTGGGCTACGACAACACCACCGATGCGGTGCTCATTGGCGCGGGCAAGCTGGGTCTGGCCCTGATGGCCTATACTGGCTTCGAGGCTTACGGTCTGAACATCCAGGCTGCCTTCGATATCGCCCCCTCCATCGAAAAGACAGAGGACGGCCAGCCGGTGTACCCCATCACCAAGCTGGAGCACTACTGCAAGCTCCACAAGGTCTTGATGGGCATCATCACTGTCCCCGCCTCCGCTGCCCAGGGGGTTGCGGATATGCTCATCGCCGGAGGTGTAAAGGCCATCTGGAATTTCGCCCCCACCCACTTGGATGTGCCGGACAATATCCTGGTGCAGAACGAAAACATGGCGACCTCGCTGGCGGTACTCTCCGTGCATCTGAGAGCGGCCATAAAGGAAGAGAAAAAGTGAAAAACCCTCTCCCGGGAGAGGGTATTACCCGGATGCCAAAAACGGTATCCGGGAATTTTTTTCAAAAGTGAAACACAAGGCTCCTTTTTTACGACTCTATAAGTGAAAGACACAGAAGGAGGGAAACCCATGGAGGACGCGCGGATCATTGACCTCTATTTCTCTCGTTCAGAGGAAGCCATCGGGGAGACGGCGGCAAAATACGGCCCCTACTGCGCTTCTATCGCTATGAGCATTCTGAACGATCCAGAGGATGCGGAGGAAAGCGTCAACGATACCTGGCTGGCAGCCTGGAACCGGATGCCCCCGGAGCGGCCCAATGTCCTGGCTGTGTTTCTGGGGCGGATGACCAGAAACATCTCCATTGACCGTTGGCGGCAGTACCACTCTTTCAAACGCAGCGGCAGCCAGGTGACGCTGGCCCTGGAGGAACTGGATGGCTGTGTCAGCGGAAAGGAGAGTCTGGAAAACGAGGCCATTCGCCGGGAGACCCTGAGGAGCATTCAATGCTTTCTGGACACGCTGACTCCAGTGGAGCGGGCGGTCTTCGTCTGTCGCTATTGGTATCTGGATAATTCGAAAGAGATCGCCGACCAGTGCGGCTTTTCCCGGGTAAAGGTCCGTACTATGCTTCGAAGGACCCGAATCCGGCTGATGGAGCACCTTAGTAAGGAGGGACTGGCATGACGAAAGACGAAATGCTGGAGCTGTTAGGAGATATGGACCCACAGTACATATTGGAGGGTCAACGTCTGCGGTCCGGGCAGATGCATACGCGGAATATGGGCTCCTGGCTCCGCCGAGCCACCGCAGTGGCCGCTATGCTGGCGGTGGTGACGGTGGCCGGGGCGCTCTTAAAGCCCTGCCTGTCGGCAAGCTGGGTGCGGCCCGGTGTTGAGGAAAAGCAAGAGAACCAGCCGGAAAACACAAAGACTATCCGCTATTATCTGGATGGTGAGGAAGTCCAGACGGAAGCAACGCTGTTTGAAGCGGAAGAGTTTTCCATATACATTTTCCCGGACTGGGCCTATGAGACGATCACCTATGGGTCGAATCAAGCCCACAGGTGGACCAAGGGTACCTCCGCTCTGACGGTACTGTACCGCCAGGAGGAGACTATGGCCGCCGTGCGGGAATGGGTCCGCTTGAAGGAGTTGAGCAAATCCTTTGGAAATGGCGCCTATGGAAGTCTGCGCACCAATGGTATGTATGTGTATTTTACCGAGGCATCGGGAGGTTGGCTGGTTCAAATTCTGGAATTCTCACCGCAGGGGGATGCGGATGATTCCGTCCGGACTATGGAAGCCATGCGGGATACGCTTGTCCCGGCGGAGAATGCGCCCCAAAGTACCAGCGAGAGGCCAAAAGTCGTGGATTATTCCTTGCAGGATGAAACCTTTGTATATCAGTCTGTGACCTTTACGCTCTATCAGGGCGACGGCTGGTCTACCTACCTCCCGGAAGGGGAGGACTGGCAGCAGGTGGACCCGGACTATCTGAAAATCGACACCCCCCAGATGGAGGCCGTGCTGTGCCTGGAAAACCAGGACCATCGATTTACTGTGTTGCGGCTGGAAAACGCCACTGCGGACGAGGCTATAAACTGGACCTCAGAAGCGTATCCGGCCCATGGCTGGGACTGGGAATGGACCCCTAAGAATTGGGATCAGGACTCGGATTCCTTTTCCTGTATCGCAAGCAATGAAGAAATGCGGACAGTGAAAAAGCGATTTATTCGGTATCAGGATGGATTCTATGTGGTGATTTCCGACTATTATCCGACTCTGCTGAAAAATTACGTCCGCATCATGGATGCCGAATTTCTCCTTGATATTCCATAAAAAACCCGGATACCGAGCACATCGGTATCCGGGAAAAACATTTTTGGGGTCACTTCGCGGGCTTAAAGCTGTCCTTCAGGCTGACAGAGCGGTTGAACACCAGATGCTCTGGGGCAGAATCTTTACTGTCCGGGCAGAAGTAGCCAAGACGCATGAACTGGTAGCTCTCGGGAGCCTTGGCATTTTTCAGAGAGGCCTCCACTTTGCAGCCTTGGAGGACCTCCAGAGAGTTGGGATTCAGGCAGGCCAGGAAATCCTTTCCGGCAGCATCAGGATCAGGATCCTCAAAGAGGTTGCTGTACTGCCGCACCTCGGCGTCGTAGCAGTTATTGGCGTCTACCCAGTGGATGGTGGCACCCTTGATCTTCCGGCCGTCGGCAGGATCGCCGCCCTTGCTGTCAGGGTCGTAGGTAGCCAGCACCTCGGTCACGTTTCCGTTTTCGTCGGTTACGCAGCCGGTGCACTTGATAACGTATGCGCCCTTCAGGCGGCACTCGGGGCCGTCGGGGTACAGCCGCTTGTACTTGGGAATGGGCTGGGCCAGGAAATCATCTCCTTCGATCCAAAGGTTTCTGGAGAAAGTGATCTCCCGGGAACCGGCCTCAGCATCGTTGGGATTGTTCTCCACCAGGAAGGTCTCGCTCTGGCCTTCGGGATAGTTGGTAATGGTGAGCTTCACAGGCTTCAGCACGGCCATGACCCGCTTGGCAGTCTCGTTCAGGTCCTCCCGGAGGCAATGCTCCAGGAAGGCGTACTCAATGGTGTTGGGGGACTTGGCCACGCCCACCCGATCGCAGAAGTTGCGGATGGAGGCAGGCGTATAGCCCCGGCGGCGCAAGCCGCAGAGTGTGGGCATCCGGGGGTCATCCCAGCCGGATACATAGCCGTTTTCCACCAGAGCCCGGAGCTTCCGCTTACTCAGAACCGTATGGTCGATGCCCAGCCGGGCAAACTCGATCTGCCGGGGATGATTGGGCACAGACACATGCTCCACCACCCAATTGTAAAGAGGACGGTGATTCTCAAACTCCAGAGAGCACAGGGAGTGGGTAATGCCCTCCAGGGCATCCTGAATGGGGTGTGCAAAGTCGTACATGGGATAGATGCACCATTTGTCTCCCTGACGGTGGTGGTGCATATGGCGGATGCGGTAGATAACGGGGTCACGCATATTGAAGTTGCCGGAGGCCAGGTCGATTTTGGCGCGAAGGGTATACTTGTTGTCCTCAAACTCACCGGCCCGCATCCGGGCAAACAGGTCCAGGCTCTCCTCGATGGGACGGTCCCGATAGGGGGAGACGGCAGGGGTATTCAGATCGCCCCGGTATTCCTTGAACTGCTCGGGAGTCAGCTCACAAACATAGGCCAGGCCCTTTTTGATGAGCTCCACGGCATACGCATAGTCCTTCTCAAAGTAGTCGGAGCCATAGAAGAACCGGTCGCCCCAGTCAAAGCCCAGCCAGTGAATGTCCTCCTTGATGGCCTCTACAAACTCCACATCTTCCTTGGTGGGGTTTGTGTCGTCCATACGCAGGTTGCACATGCCGCCGAACTTTTCGGCAGTACCGAAGTCGATGATCAGGGCCTTGCAGTGGCCGATGTGCAGATAGCCGTTGGGCTCCGGCGGGAAACGGGTGTGCACGGTTTTTCCGGCGAACTGCCCGCCGGGAGCAATATCCTCCTCAATAAAGGCATGAATGAAATTTTTGCTTTCCGTGATCTCTGCCATATTGAAAACTTCCTCTCTAAGCATTGCTTTTGTATAATGGGGTATTATAACCGATTTGCCCTTGGATTGCAACAAAATATTTTTGTTTTCCCGGGCAAACAGGCGGCTTTTCAGGCCCAATTCCGAAAAACAAAAGAATTCATAAAAAAGTGGTTGTCAATTTGCTATTTGTACGCTAAAATAGAGTCGATAACCTGCGGGGCTGTGTCCCCGGCACGGATGCAAGAGAAGGAGTGATCAGATTTGTCTCAAATCAAATACAAGCGTATCCTGCTGAAGCTCAGCGGTGAGGCCCTTGCCGGAGAGCAGCACCGGGGGCTGGATTATAGCGTGATTCACCCCGTGTGCGAAGCCATCAAGCAGTGCCACGAGCTGGGTGTTCAGATTGGCCTTGTCATCGGCGGCGGCAACTTCTGGCGCGGCGTGAAGGACGGCGCGGATAAGATGCAGCGCTCCCACGGCGATGCCATGGGGATGCTGGCAACCGTTATGAATTCCATCGCTATGGCCGATGCTCTGGAGCAGCACGGTGTACCTGCCCGGGTGCTCAGCGCCGTGGAAATGAACAAGTTTGCCGAGTATTTCACCCGGGATACCGCGGACCGCTACCTGAATGAGGGGAAAGTGGTTATTTTTGCGGCCGGAACCGGCAACCCCTATTTCT
>OIZO01000210.1_pt1 | contig 43239 bp, 49 predicted proteins | sample 1588551 | NCBI WGS metagenome assembly OIZO01 (sample SAMN03283271) | human gut metagenome | biome: human-associated habitat; material: feces | host: Homo sapiens | place: Peru | collected 2012 | reverse complement strand
AATTTTCTTTTGTTTGTTTTAATTTTTCACTTGTGTTTACTATTGTTCCGTCTGCTTCTACTTTTGTAAATTCTCCTTGTTCCACATTTTCTGTTGTTGTTCCTCCAACATTGTTGTTTTCCTTGTTTCTTGTTGCAAACCATATTATTGTTATGATTAATGCTGATACTATTACTAATATTAGTAACATTCTTTTTTCTTGACTTTTCATTTGTTTCCTCCTCGTATAATATATTTAATAACATTTTTATAAAAATTTAAAATATGTTATTATATTTAAAGATATTGTGGATTGGTTGTTTCCTCCTACCACTAGATGGTTTAAATAAGGCTCCAACCACAGTCTCTTTGCTTATTTGTTAATTAGTTAGATACCGCACGACGGTTTATATAGAACGAGGTTACAATGCATTGAGTTCTGTGGTTCTATATACAATATCAAATATTTTTATGAAATGAGGTTTTATTATGATTTTTGTTGGTATTGATGTTGCTAAGGACAATCATGATTGTTTTATTGTCAACTCTGATGGTAAGATTTTGTTTGATACTTTTACTATTCTTAACAATATAGAAGGTTTTGACGATCTTTTTGAAAAAATTGAATCTTGTTCAAATGATTTTTCTAAAATTAAAGTAGGGCTTGAAGCCACTGGACATTATAGTTACAATCTTTTGGGATATCTTCTCAATAAAGACCTTCCCACCTTCGTTATTAATCCATTACATACCAATCTGTTCAGAAAAAGTCTAAGCCTTAGACAGACGAAAACGGATAAGATATATTCTCATACTATTGCTACTATGTTAATGTCTAATGTGAACTTGAAGTCCTACTCTATTGCATTATATCACAATGAAGAATTAAAGTCACTATCTCGTTATCGTTTTGATAAAGTTAAAGAACGTGCTAAGCTTAAAACTTCAGTATCTAGACTTGCTACAATTTTATTTCCAGAACTTGAAAAAATTGTTTCTACAATTCATTTAAGTTCTATTTATGAATTGCTTTATCAATTTCCTGGTGCTATGCAAGTAGCAAATGCTAACTTAACTAAACTTTCTAATTTATTAGCTAATAATTCCCACGGCAGACTTGATAAATCAAAGGCTATAGAAATTAAACAACTTGCTAAAAATTCTATTGGTTCTAATATGCCTGCTAAATCTTTAGAGCTAAAACATACCATAAAACTTATTAGAGAGTTTGATACTGAAATTTCAGAAATCGAAACAGAAATTGAAAAGATTATGAATGAAATAAATTCTCCTATTCTTTCTATTCCTGGTATCGGTATATCTATGGCTGCTATGATAATTTCTGAAATTGGCTCTTTTGATAATTTTGACTCTCCTGATAAAATTTTAGCTTTTGCTGGTTTAGCTCCTACTACATATCAGTCTGGTAAACTTGAATCTTCTCATTCTAAAATGGAGAAAAGAGGTTCAAGATACCTTAGATATGCTCTTTTTAATGCTACAAAACTTGTTTGCACTTGGGAGCCAAACTTTGCTATATATCTAGCTAAGAAACGTACCGAAGGTAAACATTACAATGTTGCCATTTCTCACGCTACTAAAAAACTCGTAAGAGTTATGTTTGCTCTTGAGAAAAGTAAAACTGTATATAATAAAGTTGTGGCTTAACTTTTTCTAATTTCATATTTGATTTTCGAGCATTTTCCAATGCTCTATTTGTCATGCGATTTTCAATGTACTAATTATTTTTTAATTCTTTAAGAAAAACTATTGACTTTTAATAGTTAGTCTTATTTTTTCTTTTTACTTTTTACATTATGAACATTTTGTTGTTATTTATTCATATATATACGTTATGTTCATAAGTTATTATTTACCTTTTATAATTTTACTAATAATTTTTTATTACGTCAATAAGTTGCTACCATTTTTTTGAAATTTTTTATTCATTTTATATTTATAAAAACTACTAAGTTATTTTTATAAAATTATAACTTAGTGTTTTTTTTTATTCAATTATTTAAGTCTATTTTTGTAAGTACTTTTTTACATAATTAATTTCTGCTACTAGTTTATTTTTTTGAAAAATAAACTTTATCTTAGCAATATTGACCATAAACTTAACGCACTAAATATTGTCAGAAATATAGTAAGTGCTTTTAATCGCTTATATTTTTCTCTTATTTTCTTACTTCCAATTCCTATTTCATATTCTTTCTTTTCTATTTTAGAAATATAGTCTTCTACTATCATTTCTGCCTCTTTTATTGCGTATTTCTTTCCATCTATTTTTTCTTTTTTCGAACTTACTTTTTTGTTTTCTATTTTCTCTAGCTTATGTATTTTTACATTATCTTTAAATACAATATAAGCTTCTTCTATCATATTTGATGGCAAATTTCTTAATATAACCATATTTTTCATTGTATTTGTATCCATATAAACCACCCTTTCTTTTGTTTATATAGATTTTTTCCATTTTTGCCATAAATATACTTTTAATTTATCCATATTTAATAATTTCCACAATTCCTTCTGCCACTATACTTGCCATTCTTATTACTACATTAAGTGATACATTTTGTAAAACTGTAAAATTGTAATAAGGTATCTTGTTATTTTTTCCAACAACAGCTTTTATACTTAAATCTCCTATTTCTATTTTACTTTTATTTAGCCCTTTACCTAACATTGTTTTTTCTCGGCTTACAAACACTCTTCCAATGTTTTCTTTTTTAGAAAGTGCTGCATCTATAACAATAATACATGCGTTAGGATGTCTATTTTTTATAATTTCTATTATATTTTCAATATTTGTATAACATATATTTTCTTCTAAACTTCCATATATGTTTATATTAAATATATTATAATTTTCTAATAATTCTTTTAGTTTGCTACCAACTATTGGTCCAAAGCAATCTCCTGTCATTCGATCTGTACCAATGCAAATAAATACTAATTCTAGATAACCTCGTTTTTTTCTTTCTTCATATATTAAATTTCTAAAATCACTTATAAATTTTTCTTTTTCCTCATTTTCTTGTTCTTCATAAGAATAATAGTTTAAGTTCATTTCTTTTTGTATAATTAAATCATATATTTTAATTATACTCTCCTTCCTATTAATTTTTTTCTTACAATAAACTATGTAAAAAAATACATTTTATTCCTATTATCTTCTTGGAGTAATAATAATGTTCACCTTGCTATCATTCTGATATTTTTTTATTATATCTTCTGAAAATCCTGCCATTTCATTAGATAAAATTATTGTTTTGTAATTTTCATTAATCAATTGTTTTATGGCATTGTCTACATCCTCTGGATTTTCTAATTTACATACATTCATTCCTAATTTTTCTGCTGTTATAAAATTTTTATTATCATTTTCTTGTTTTATCCATGATATTTTCATTTTTACCTTTTTCCTTTCTTTTTCTTAATTTATGAGTTGTAAAAAAAATTCTCATTTTCTATCTAATTTACTTGACTTTATTTTTTCTTCTTCTTTCAATTTTATGCAAAGAAAAAAGGATATAAAAATTTATATCCTTTTTCACACTATTCAGTTGTCTAGTTTATAGGAGTTTACACAGCTGATTCAATCTGAACCTGATCGCCATGTTGTAAGTAAAACTTTCCATCTTCCTTTATAACATCAATGTTTATGAAGATTTCTTTGTGGTGTTTTTTTATAACTCCACCTACTCTTACAACATTTCCTTCCCGAATTTTACTTTTGGGAATTTCTTTTCCTTTTTCAGAAAGAAATGTGGCATCTGTGATTTTGCAGTTTTTTCTCATATTGTATCTCCTTTATTAAATTGTATAATACATTAATTATACTACATTTTACATAAAATTGCAAATTTTGACTTATTATTGACATTTTCATGATTTTATTTTATCATTTTATAGACTTAGGTGTTAGAAAAGGAGTGTTTTTGATATGTTAAAAGAATTTAAAGAATTTGCATTAAAAGGAAATATTATGGATATGGCGATAGGTGTTATTATCGGTGGTGCCTTTCAAAAAATGGTTACTTCTTTAGTTAATGATATAATTATGCCTGCTATTTCTATTTTTACTGGAAAAGTTGATTTTTCAGACTTAGTCTTTACAGTGGGTAATTCTTCAATTAAATATGGATCTTTTATTACTACTATTGTTGACTTTTTAATTATTGCTTTTTCTATTTTTATTGCTATTCGTACTATTAACAAATTAAATGATAGAGCTAAACAAGATTTAGATAAAATGTCTAAAAAAAGCAAACTTTTTAAAAGTAAAAAGAAAAAAGAAGAGCCTATTCCAGAACCAACAACAAAGGTATGTCCTTATTGCTTATCTGAAATAAATATAAAAGCTACAAGATGTCCTCATTGTACATCTGAATTAAAGATAGAAGAAAAAGTTAAAAAAATTACAAAAACTAAAAAAGAAATAGAAAAAGCTTAAAAAATATATATAATCAAAAGATTATAGTATTGTTTATTATAATTCAAATATATGAAAAAACACATCTGAAATTAATTAGATGTGTTTTTTGTTATATTTCATTTTATTATTTGCGTGATTTTTTCCACATAACACCACCAATAATAATTAATAGTACTATTGCTATTCCTATTATTATTTCTGCAACTAAATTTCTTCCTGTCTTTGGTAATGAGGTAGTTGGCAATTGTTCTGTTTGATTTTTGTTTACATTTGATCCATTTTCTTCTAATTTATTATCTGGCTTTTGCTCTGGTTTTTGATTTGGCTTTTCTTCTGGTTTTTCATCCAGTTTTTCGTCTGGCTTTTGGTCTGGATTTTCGTCCGGTTTCTCTTCTGGTTTTTGGTTTGGATTTTCATTTGGTTTGTCTTCTGGCTTTTGCTCTGGCTTTTCATCCGGTTTCTCGTCCGGCCTTTCGTCTGGATTTTCGTCTGGTGTTTCATTTGGTTTATCTTCTGGCTTTTGGTCTGGATTTTCATTTGGTTTTTCGTCCGGTTTTTCGTCTGGTTTTTCATCCGATTTGTCTTCTGATTTTTCCTCTGGATTTAATTTTTCTACAAATTCCTTATATTGCTCTTTATCTTCATCTTTCAAATTTTCATATGCTTCTATAACTTCTGCTTTTTTCTTGAAGTTAATTGTAGCATCTTCTATTTCTTCATCTGTTGCAGTATTTTTATAGCTTTCTATTATATCTACTAATTTTTCTTTTAATATGTCATATGCTATTTTTTTACTTTCTTCTTCTGACATTGTATCTTTTTTTATTATTCCATTTTCTATTACTTCATATATTGTAGTTACTGTTGTTGGAACATATTGTGTTATTTCTGCCCCAGATAATGTACTAAATATCTTTACTTTATTTGCATAATTTGGATGATATACTTCTACTTTATCCCCAGGTTTTAAATCAATTGTGTACGCTTCTTTATTATAATCAAAATATATGTCTGTTGTTTTTTCTTCAGAAATCACATTTTTATTTTCATCATATATTTTTACATAAGCATTTGTATTGTTGCCCATATTTGCTCCATTAAGTTTTATTATAGCTTTTGTGTAATTATCACTAAAAGTTAATTCGTATCCATATGTATTATATATTCCTTGTAACTTTAATGTTAAATAATTATTGTAGTCTTTTGGTTGTTTATTTTTATATTCATATTCGCATGCATTATCTTGACTTGCTTTTATTTGAATATAAGCATAATCTTGGTCATAATCATAATTTACTGGCATTTGTAGCCTATACGTTCCTGCTGGTAAATTTTCAACATTTATAATTTCATTATCTATTTCTATGGTTTTAACTACATTATTACCATCAAGTATTTTTATTGTTTTTCCTTTTAATTTTTCAATATCATCAATTTTTATTGTTAGTTTCAAATTACCTGTTACATTATATTTTTGTAATACTTCATTGCTTACTAAACTATATTTTTCTGTAATATTTTCGCCTAATAAAATCTTATTTAAACTCTCTTCATCTGTTATGTCTTTTAATATATTTACCATTGGAAGATTTCTTTCTAGTATTTTTGTTTTAGTCTCTTCCGAGATATCTATTTTCCAGCTTTCCATATATGGTATTATATTAACATTATAAATATCTGCCATTGCTTCTACATAAGCATCTTGGTTAGTTAATTTTCTTCCACTATTTACTTGCTCTCTGTACCATTTGAACATTTTAGCATATGTTTGTCCTCCTTCAAAATGGTCAAACAAGTTAATTATCATATATAATTTTGTTGAGACTTCTTGTTCATTAAATGTTTTTCCTTCAAGTCTTGTTTTATTTTTGTTTTCCTCAATTTTACTTAATTCTCCAAGCCAGTCTCCACTATATGTATAAATACTTTTATCTATTTGAATATAATGCCCTAATATATTATTAGCAACTTCGCCTAGTTGCATTTCACCATTTCCTAAACTTCCTTGGTACCCGTGTGCTATTTCATGTAAACCTCCCCAGTTCATTTCAAAAAATGCTGCAACACTAGTACTATTAACGCCTACATGATTTCCATTATAATAAGCTGCACCTGCTCCATGCGCATTTGCTCTTATTAAATATTTTGTTCTAACATTTTGATCTATTAAGTTTTCTGGATTTAAACTAACTCCTAAAAACTCATCCATTCTATCTACAACTTTTTTGTAATATTCTAGATATTCATCTAATGTAGAAAATCCATTTTTGAAAAAGTTTGTCATTTTATCTTTGTCTGCAAAAGGCACTACAACTTGGATTACTTCATTTTCTATAAGAGCATATTCGTTTTTTTCTTGCTCCCATTTTTCCATAAAATTTTCTTCATTATCTTTATAATGATAATAATTTAGTTCTTTTACTGTTTCATCATACTCTAATTCAATTTTATATGTCTTAGTTAAATTTGTATTTTCTTTACTTAATACAGTAGATGTTATTAATGGAACTGAAGCATAATCTACTCCGTCTCTAGTATTTTGAAGTGTTATCCATTCACCATTTTTACTTATTTTTTGTGAAATTTCTTTATTAGCGTCATTTGTTATATATTGAACATTTATATCATTATCTGTATCTAGTGCTCTCGCTTTTACACTCGTTCCTTCTGGAAGATATATTCCTAAGTTTTGTCTATCTCCATAATTACATCTTCTAACTCCAATCATATCTAAATTCCAAATTGAAGGAATTGTATAAATAGTTCTTTCTACGATAATTTTAGAATCACCATTTTCTGTTACAATAACAGGAACCTCTAGTGTTGTTGTATTGTTATGGCTATCTTGAACTTTATATGTTATTTTATATTCTCCAGCAACATTGATATCTACTGCCCCTGTATAAGTTATTTTTTCTGTTAGATCTCCATCTTCAAAATCTTTTGCAAAAACTCTAAATCTTGCATCATTAACATCAAAATTTTTTAACATTTCCTTTTTTATAGTTATTTTTGTCGCACCATATATAATTGGAGCATTTTTTGTACTCCAATAACTATTTTCATTTTTCTTTTCTTCATTACTTGCTAATACTATGTTTCCTAGCATTGCACTTATTGTGTTTAATAAAATTACTATAATTATTAATACTACTAATTTTTTTCTCATTCTACTTTTTCCTTATTTTTATTTATACTATTTTTTATGTTTACTTTACACTATCTAGTATACTACATTTTTCTTCTTTTGTCTATCTTAGTTTTTAGTAAACTATTGACATTTCTTGTTCTAATGCGCATAATAAAAATAGGAAATGGAGAAACCACAAACGTGGTTTGCCGATTAAATGTAAAAACACATCTACAACGGTCAAATTACAGATGTGTTTTTTTGTTTTTCAAATTTTGTCATAAAAAAATACCTCCTATTTATTAATTTCTTAATCAATAAATAAAAGGTGTTTATTGGTATTTGTTTTTTATGTTTATTGGTCTAAAATATGCTTTATAGGCATACAAATATAAATTTTAATCTTCTAAAATTTATATACTTTTTTATATTACTTCATTATGCTGTTTTTAGCTCTAATCTTAATTTATCAGCTATCATTGCGATAAATTCACTATTTGTTGGCTTTCCTTTAGCAGCTGATACTGTGTATCCAAAGATACTTTCTACTGTGTCTGTTTGACCTCTTCCCCATGCAACTTCTATTGCATGACGTATTGCTCTTTCTACTCTAGAAGGAGTTGTTTTATATTTTTCTGCGATTTCTGGGTATAATTGTTTTGTTATTTGATTTATTATATCTATATCGTTTACTACCATCATTATTGCTTCTCTTAAATATTGGTAACCTTTTATATGTGCAGGTACACCAACTTCGTGTATTACATTTGTAACAAGTGCTTCTAAATTACTCTCATCTTTCTTGCTTTCTGGTGCAAGTTCAATATATTGCTGTTTAATTTCTCTACTTGCAAAGCTACCTTTTGCAGTTCCTGGTTCATAAAATTTAAATTCTTTTATTCTTTTCATTAATGTATTAATGTCAAATGGTTTTACTATGTAATATTCTGCACCTAAATTAATAGCTTTCTGTGTTATTTTGTCTTGACCTACAGCTGAAAGCATTATGCATAATGGCATCTTCTCTACTGGATTTGAGTTTAATGTTTCCAAAACTCCTAACCCATCTAGGTGTGGCATAATAACATCTAATAATACAACATCTGGTTGTTGTTCCTTTATCATTTTATATGCCTCATTACCATCCTTTGCAATGCCTATAACATCCATTTCTTCGTCTTTTGACAAGTTTTCATTTAATGTCATAGCAAACTCTACATTGTCATCTGCAATTAAAACCCTAATCTTATTTTTCACTTTTGTTTTCCCCCTAAAATAATTTTTTTGTAAAATTTTTACATTTCGAATTATATTATGTTTTATATAATTTTGCAATAGTTTTTTGGAAATTTTTTCAAGTTTTTGTATTTTTGGTTTATATTTCAATATTTTTTCTTATATTTTTTTCTTTTATGATGTCTAAATTTTCTATTTTTAATGTATTTTCCTTAATTAATTCATTTATTTTTGTTTTTTCTATATCAGTTACTTCTATTCTACTTTTTATTTTTTCATCATATATCACATTTATAATATTAATGTTATTTTTCTCACAATAATATTTAAACTTTTCCCATTCATTATATGAAATAATTACTTCTATTTCATACCCAATTTCTTCATTTACAATTTTAGCTTTTTCTAATGCACTAATAGTCGCCTCTGAATATGCTTTTACTAGTCCTCCTGTACCAAGTAATATTCCTCCAAAATATCTAGTTACTACCACTAATATATTTGTTAATTCATTTTTCGTTATAATATTTAACATAGGTGCTCCAGCTGTTCCACTTGGTTCTCCGTCATCTGATATTTTATTTACTAATCCATCTTTAGTTAAGATTGAATACGCATAGCAATGGTGTTTAGCATCATAGTATTTTTTTCTTATTTCTTTTAAAATGTTTTCTATTTCTTCTTGTGTTTGGACATAATAAATATTAGCTATAAATTTTGATTTTTTTTCGACTATTTGTGCTGAAGTATTTTCTAATATTGTTTTTGACACTTTAATTTTTCCTTGTATAACATATTTAGGTTTTTAAATGGATTTACCTATAAACCATTTATTTAAATTCATATTTTATTCTCATATATAATACTAAATTTTAGCATAAAAATCAAATTTTTAAATTTTTTTCGAATTTTGGATGAGAAAAATCTTAAAATTAGTTGACAAGTCGTCTAAAATAAGTTAAAATAATAAATGCATTTGGAAATGGTGGATTTAGCGTAGTTGGTTAACGCGCCAGTTTGTGGCACTGGAGACCATGGGTTCGAGTCCCATATTCCACCCCATTTATATTTAGCATAAATTTTAATATATTGGGCTGTAGCCAAGCGGTAAGGCACCAGACTTTGACTCTGGCATGCGCTAGTTCGAATCTAGCCAGCCCAGCCATGAAAATAGCGACATTCAAAGAATTGAAGGTCGCTTATTTTTTATATTAAATTGACAATATTAAAATAATATGCTAATATATTAATATGTTTTAAGAGTATACCTAGAAAATATAACTTTTTGAGCGGTATAGAATAACAAATATGTTATTTACACAGATGTAAGATATAATAGAAGTCTTGCAGAGGAGTCTTAAATGATTTCTTTGCGAGGCTTTTTTTGAAAGGAGTGGATTGAAAATGAAATTTAATAAATATGAAGATATAAATTTGTTTTGGAATGATATAAAAGAATTATTAGAAAAAGATGAATGGTATAATTGCCTAATGATTGGTAATTGTATTGAAGGAGTTGGAAAAGGAATAAACGATTGGTTTATGGCAACTATAACAGATAACTATAATATTGAGCTTATAATGTTGTATAGAAAACCATGGAAACTAATTTTGTATTCTCCAACTAATAATTATTCAGATGAAATATTAGAATTCGCATCAAGTGAAATTTACAAATATGATAAAGAATTACTTGGAGTTAATTCAGAAAAAAGTGTTGCTAATAAATTTTCAAAATATTATTGTGATTTAAGTAATATGAAGTATTCTGTTCACACTGAACTTAGGATTTTATTATTGGAAAATCTTGAAGATGGAAAATTATTAGAAGATATTACATATAGAAAATGTACGTTAAATGATAAAGATATACTGATAAAATATATTCAAAATTTTATGAAAGAAGCTTTAAATGAAGAATGTGACTATGAGAAGGCTGAAGAAAAATTCAATAAATATTTAAAAAATGGATATTATGTCCTTGAAAAAGATAATAAAATTGTATGCCAAGCAAATATAAGTAGAATTATGAAATATGGAAAATGTGTAAGCGGTGTTTATACTCCAAAAGAAGAAAGAGGAAAAGGCTATGCTTATAATTTAATTTATAGAATTTCTAGAGATTTGATAGATAGTGGAGATAAATATTGCGTTTTATATACAGATGATAGTAATCCAATAAGTAATCATGTTTATGAAAAAATTGGCTACAAGAGAAAAAGTGATTGGGAAGATATAGACTTTATAAAAAATAATATTTAAAGTAAAAAAAGAAAGCTAGTGATGTATAAAAAATCACTAGCTTTCTTCTTTTAACCTAAATACAATTGTTCTAAACTTTTTGGCAATATCTTTTCCAATTAAGTCCCTTGTGATTTCTAGTAACATACTCAATAAATACTAAACAATTAGTAATATTTTTAATAACCTCCTCTATTTTAGGTTGTTATATTAAATTTATAAAATACTTATACAAAATTTATAGCATAAAACCAATTTTATGTAAAACTTATTTTACTTTCTAATTGAATTATCTATTGTTTCTTTATTTTTCTTTTTATATTCTACTCTTTTACTTAATAATTCAAGTAGTGTTTCTTTAGAAATATCAAAATCTACTTGAATACTTTCAAGTAATTCTACTTTATTCATTCCATTTTCAAATCTTCTTATTAATTCATACATAATTTTTGATTCAGTTGTTTCATCCATTACTAACTTCACTGCTTTTTCCTCAGTGTTATAACTATCTGATGAAATATCCGTTTTAGATTTAACTTTTTCATAAAAATGACTAGAACTTCTAAATTTATTACTTATTTTTAACTGATTAAAAATTTTTTCACGCAAAAGATTCTTTAATCTACAAATAATCATATTTATTAATGTTTGATTATCTTTATAATCTAAAAAGTTCTTTTCTATATCACCACAATCTTGAAGTATATACATAATTGCTTCAGACTCAAAATCTTCCATATAGCTTAACATTTTATACTTTTTACACATTGTTCCAACTAGTCTCTTAACAGGTTCTAAAAGTAAAGGATAAATTTTCTCAAAATATTCATTACTCATTCTTATTCTTCCAATGTATATTTGATTATGTCTTTCTAAAACGTCTACATAAGCCTGTAAATTAATATTATATCTGAAACTTCCACTATACACAAAATAGATAATAAAATCTTCTTTAGTTATTCCATATTTATTACAAATATCTTCAATTTCTTCTTTACTAAAATATCTATTCTTTTCTATGTTTCCAATTATTTTAACTGCTTCTGTAACTTTATAATCGTGTATATATGTCTTGGTCCCAGAATATCTCATATTTTGGTATCTTAAACCTGAAATTCCAAGTAATTTAGCAAATTCATTTTCAGATATGTAACTACATGGTGAATAAATTTCTTGAAAACTTCGATAGTCAATTTCTTGACCAATATGTATTTTACCTGTTTCAAACAATTTTTCAACATAAGCTTTTGCTTGTTCTTTAAGATCATTATACCTAATTTTTTGTTCTTCTTTTTTTATTTTACTTTTAAGGGCAATAGTTGTTGAACCAGGATTATTTCTTAATCTTTCTATATTACCTTCACTTACTTCAATAATATCTGCAAAAAGAAATACTCCTAAATATTCATATTCTTTAAATAATTCACTAAATTTTGTATAATCAATTTCTTGACCTATTTGTAATTTACCACTTTCAATAAGTTCAGTTATTATCTGTTCTTTATCTAAACAGTCCTTCAGTATTCTTGCTTTTTTCCCAGAATTTTTAATTATGCTAAAACTTGTACTTGACATATCTAACATATAAGCAAAATTATATTCAGAAATATTCTCATATCCTTGGTATAACTCTAAAAATCTTTGATAATCACAAAACTCATAAGGTTTAGCGTTTTTAGTATTTATTAAGTTTTCAACAATAAGCATTCTTTCTTCATCAGAAACGACATAAGCTTTTTTCTTTTTAGGCATATAATTTTTTAATATTTGTACATTTACAGGATTTGTTTTTAAATTAGTAAAAGTTGATTTTCTAATACCTAAAAGTTTAGCAAAAGCATATTTGCTAAAATAATTTATGCTAGGATGTTTTTTTCTTGCTTCCTCATATATTTCATAGAATTTACTATAGGCTATTTTATCCCCTGGTGTTGCTATTTTTTCTTGAATTAACATTTCAATTATTGCATTTGAACTAAACTTGCTTTTAAATATTTGAATTTCTTTTCCTTTTCTTAGATTGTATAAGGCATTACCATTCAATTCTAGAATTTTCCCAAATTTAGCTTCTGAAATATCTCCATAAATAACACAATAGTTTTCTCTTAAGCTGCAAAATTGTTCATAATTTATTCTTTGTCCAGCCTCTAGTTTTTTAAGCAAATCTTCTGATATTTCCTTTGCAATTTTCTCTTCTTGCATAGGAATTAATTCTTTTAATATTATTGCATTTTTTCCTTTATTTTTTACATTATTAAAATTACCACTATTAATTCCAAGCATTTCTGCAAAATCATATTCAGATATATGGCTATATCCATTAGAATGTATTTCCTCAAATCTTTTATAATTGATGCTTTCACCAATTTTTATTAATTTTCTATCCGATAGTTCTTTAATTAATTGTTCTTTATTCATAACATAATTATTTTACTACAAATTTACATAATTTTCAATCTTTTTCTAAATAAATACTATTAAAAGAAGATATATTAAGCAATTTATAATATATATTATATATAAAGTAAGCAACACTAATTACTCAAAAAAGTAAATATCCCTCAGTATAATACTGAGGGATATTTACTTTTTATGATACTTTTCTTTTATTCTTTTTATTATATCTTTTATAATTTGAATGCATATATTATTGCTATTATTCCTTATATACAAAAAACATTATAGATACTAATAATAGTGTGTTTACCTCCTTAAAAAATCTGTTTACGAGTTTCTTAGTGCTTTCTACAATATTAAGTTTTATTATTGATTTTGCTATATATTTCTTTTAATTGTTCCTCTTCTATTTTTAAGTGCTTAAAAACAATTAAAAAGAACTTAATATTTAAAAAATTTTGTATTATAAACACTAATATAAACAGCAAACCAATAATTTGCTCATTTACTATTAATCTTATTCCAACTACTAATAGTATAATTGATATAACTTCTTCGACAAATGTTACTATTCCAAGCCTTTTTATTAGCTTTATAAAGAAAATATTATTATCTTTTTTCATAATGCCTCCTTAAATAATTATTTTGTTGTTTACTTATCATCTATGCCAAACTCCCAAAGGAGATTATAAAAATTAATTAGCTATTGCTAAACTTTATACGAATTGTATCATCTTTTGGTTTAAAAGTAAATGAAAATTGGAATAAAAATATTACAAAATCTTTTTCTAACATTTTTTATTCTACTTCAATACTTTCCTCATTTTCTAATATTTCGTACTCTACCTCATATTTATTAAACATTTCTTCTATAAATTTATAATCTGGTGGAAATGCTGGATTATCCATATGGATTGGTATTGTTAATGTTGCTCCTACTTCTTTTGCATATAAAGCTGCTTCAAAAGCTGACATTGTTAGTCCATATCCAGTTACAGGAACACATAAAATATCTGCTTTATAATCATTTTTAAAACAAATTGTATCACTTGTTGTATATAGTCTATTTTCTCCATCATCTATAATATATCCGACATTTTCATATATTTCTTTTCCACCTTTTAATAATGGTTGGTAACCATGTACTGCGTGTACTGCTTCTACTTTTATATCGTCTAATTCTATAATATCATTTTCTTTTATAATATTTATATTTAAAGTTTTATTTGCATCTTGAACTTCTTGTGTAGAATATATCTTTATATTATCATTTATTTTTTCTAATATTTCTGTATTACAATGGTCTAGATGTTTATGTGTTATTAATATAATGTCTACGCTATTCCATACATCAAAATATTCTTCTTTATATTTTAATGTACCTGGATCTATTAGTATTTTCTTTCCTTTTGTTTCAACTAATAAACATGATTGTGGATATTTTGTGATTTTCATAATTTTTCTCCTTTATTAATAATTTTTTATATGTCTTACTTCTATGCTAGGAACAGTTATTTCATGAGGTAAGTCAAAAACAAATTTTACTGTATTAGCAACATCTTCTGCTGTTAATCCTGTATTCATTACACTTTCTGGCAATTCATTATTTGCTCTTTTATAAAAGTCTGTTTTTATCAAACCTGGACATACATCTGTTATCTTTATATTATTTTGTGCTAGATCATTTTGAATAGCTTTTCTAAATGCATTTGCACCTGTTTTTGACGCATTATAAACGGGAAATGGTGGTTCACACATTACACCACTTTGTGAATTAATATTAATTATTTGTCCATATCCTTGATTTTTCATTATTGAAAAAACACTTTTTATCATAGCAATTATACCAAATACATTTGTGTCAATAACATGTTTCACTCTCGACAACTCGTTCATTTCTTTATAATTTGATTCCTCTTGTTTTGATATATCTCCTGAAATCCATATACCTGCGCAATTAATTAAACAATCAATTTTATTATAATTTTCATTTATATCTTTAAATACATTTGTAATCTGCTTATCATCTGAAACATCGCAAATATAATATTTTGCATTTATTTCTTTTGCTACTTTTTGCAAATTGTTTTCATCTATATCTATTAGTATTAAATTTTGGTTCTTTAATTTGTTTGCTATTGCCTTTCCTACACCATTAGCGGCACCTGTAATTATAACGTTTTTCATTCTATTTTCTCCCTAATCTTTATTATAAATAATTTACTATTTCTTCAAAAGTGTCATATCCGCTCTCACTATTTATATGTCCACCATTTGGTATTAAAATTTGCTCTGTTGCTATTGTATCTGCAAATTCTTTCTCAACTTCATATTTTACATACGGGTCATTATTTGAGTAAAAACAAATAATCTCATTTGTATATTGTTTTACATCTTGTAGATTATCAAAATACATTGATTTATTTACATTATCATATTCTTCATTTATTCCTAAATAATTATTAAATCCACATACAAATATTAATTTTTTAACTTTTATTTTGTTTTCAACTAAAAATTTTGAAATAAATATTGGTGCTATACTATGTGCTATAATTGTTGTATTTTCATTTATTAATCCTAAATTCCAATAATACTTTAATAGTTTACTCCAATTTTCATAGTTTTTGTAACCTACTCCTATCTCTATTTTAATAATGATCCACCATTTACATTTAGATTTTCCCCATTTATATAACTTGCTTTATCAGATATAAAAAACAGTACTGCATTTGCTATATCTATAGTTTTTCCTAATCTTTTTAATGGATTGTTTTCTTTTTGCTCTTCTATTTCTTCATCTGTCCATCCGTATAATGCTAGTGGTGTTATTGTTAAACTTGGACTTACTGCATTTACTCTAATTTTATATTTTGAAAGTTCTAATGCACTAGCTTGAGTAAAGTTTATAACTCCAGCTTCTGCCGAACAATAAGCACTTGCTTCTACACATGGTTTTGTTCCTAATCTTGATGCTATATTAACAATACTTGCATTTTCACTATTCCTTAATAACGGAATTGCATGTTTTGTGCAGATTACTTTTCCAACTAAATTAACATCTAATATTTTTCTAAAATCTTGTATATCAAATGTTTCTATGTAACTATCTATATTAGTACCTGCATTATTTATCAAGTAATCTAATTTTTCTATTTGATTAAACATTTTAGCTACTTCATCTTCATTAGATACATCTGCTTTTATAAATGTAACTTTTTCTTTATATTCTTCAAATTCTTTTTTAGTTTTTTCATAATTTTCTTCATTATGACCATAATTTATAATTACTTCAGCACCATTTAGTAGTAATTGCCTAACAATTTCTTTTCCTATTCCCGATGTTCCTCCAGTTACTAATGCTACTTTATTTTCAAAATCCATAATTTTTCAGAACCTTTCTTTATATTTAATATTATTTTTATTTAGTTAAAGATGAATTTTCTTGTATTGGAATTAATCTAGTTTTTATAGTATTTATAAAAGCACATTTATGGTCTATTTCAAATATTTCTGTGTCTGTTATTAACTTATATTTTATACATAAATTAGGAATGAACTCATACTTATCACTTTCATAATTTCCATATTGAGTATCACTTTCTGTATAACTACCTTTTAACATATTATATAATAATTTCCATCTATCACAAGAACCTACATCTATTTCTTTTGTTTTATCTGCATTATTAAATATTGTTTTTTCTTTCATATCTATTTTATTAGAATTAATTTCTATCTTATTATATAAATCTTGTAATATACCATCAGCAAAATATTGATTTAAAGCTGTTTTTATACATTTATCAATATCTGTATTCTTATTTATAACAGCTAATCTAACAGGCTTTTTTTCTTTGTAAAAAATGATTGCTTTATGCTTATTGGTTATATTTATATCTTGATTGCTAGTAGTTATTATGCAATTACAATTTTCTACTATTTTATATTCATCAAAAGCAATTTTACCATTTTCAAAACCATCGACGAAAGCACCATTAAAACATTCATATTGATTTTCATATTGTTCTGTCCATAAATCTATACTCTTAATTGTTTCCATATACATCAATCCTATCTTTCTACCTCATTTTCTTTAAATATTCCATTCCAAAAATTATCATTGCTAAATTCTAATCCTTTTTTACTCTCATTATACCAAAATTTATCTTCTTCAGATGTTTCTCCTTTACTAGCCAAATAACTTATTTGTAAAATTCCCATTGCGTTAGCAATGTCAAAAAATATTGGAAATACTTCTTTTTCATAATCAGTCAATTTATTATATTTTTCGTATTCTCTTAAAATCATATTTATTTTGCTTTTTGTTTCTTCTATACTATCCGGATTTAGACATAAATTACAAGAACTTACTGCTAAATCCACAATTCTTGGAAGATAGTTAGATACTGCAAAATCTATTATCCATAACTTTCCATTATTGTCTCTCATAACATTTGTACTTATTATATCTCCATGTGTGAAAGCATATGGTAAGTTTTTCATATCAATATTTTTGAATTTTGCTAATAATTCACTTGATTTTTTGTAATCGTCTTTGTTTAGATATATTTTTTTATCTTCAAACTCTTCTATAAAATTTACTATTGCCCATTTATCATATATGAATTCTGAATTTAATTGTTGTTTATGTATAATTGCCATCTGTCTTATAATTTCTTTTATTTCATCTTCATTTGGAATAATCTCTAAATCAAAAAAACTACTACCATTTATGTATTCAAAAACACATAGTCTATATTTTATTCCATTTACTTCAACAATACATTCACTCTCACTATTTGCCTTATATAGTTTTGGTGTATTTATATCTATCTCTGATGCTAATTCAATTCTATCTATATAATTTTTACAATCTTCGTCAGTTCTTTCTTTATTAAAGATCTTTACACAATACTTACCCTTTGTTGTTTCTAATATATAATTGAAATCCTCATATCCAACTGTGATAATTGTATCTGAAATATATTCTCCTAAATCATAGTTTCTACATATCTGCTTTGATATTATATTTAAATCAGTATTCAGATTAATCCTATCTTTAAATTCTTGTTCCATATAAAGTTTACACCTCCATATACCATTGTTTTAGAAATATACATTTATTTTCATTATTTAATTTTACTTGGTAAATCATATCATAAGATATATCATCTTTTAAAATAAAGTTTACTATACAACATTCTTCATTTTGACATAGTATATTGAATTCTATATTATCTGTATTTTGACTTTCTATTTCTTCCCACATTTGTTGTATTTCTTGCATTGTGTTTATTTTGGTTGTAGGTGTTTCATAATACTCTACTTTTGGGTCAAATAGTTCCATAACGCGCTGTACATTTTTTGCTTTCCAATTTTCTTTTAAATTTAAACACCAATTATAATAATTATCCATTTTATTTTTCTCCTAAAATTTTAAATATTCCTTGACATATTTTTTAATTTATCTCATCAAAATTCCAAATACCTAATTGTCCCTTTGCTTGTATAGGTTTAATCTTTTTTATATTTCTTAATTTCCAAGCATAACCTGTTCTGTTTTTAGTTGCTCCATATACTAGTTCATTTTTGTTTATTAAATTATCTTCAAATTCTTTTGTAACTGGTATACAATCAACTAATTCTGCTTCTCCAATTATAAATCCCTGCTTATAGTTTAAATTTAGTTCTTTAAACCTTTCTACATTTTCTTTCTCTATGTTCTTACTAGCATGTATTAATATTTTCCCTCTATAATTGGTTTTCCAACTTCTAAATTCGTATTCTTTATATCCATTTATAATTATACTAGCCCATGGTTCTCTAATACTTAATACTTTCATTTTTCCTCCAAATATAATACATCTTAAAAATATTTTTCAATTATGTTTAATAAATTTATTTCATCCAAATTGATTTTTTCTATTTCCATTTGCAGATGATGGGTGTGAAAATCCTAGTAAACATTTTCTTCCTTCTCAAATTTATTCATTTCATCAATTAATTTAGCATATCTATCAAACATCTTTATTTCACTTTCAGAGTCTAATTATTAAATATATTTCCAAATTTTATTATATTGTTTTAATTGTTCCTCTTTTTTTATTTGAGCTGTAGGATGAAATAATGGTATTATAATAAATTCTCCTATATTAAACTCTCCATTATCTTTAATTGTAAGTGTTAAATTTTTATCTATTTTAAAATTGTATATACTTGATAATGAATATAATGGAAAATATCCTAATGTTAATATTATTTTAGGTTTTACTATATCTATTTGTGCTTTTATATTTTCCATACAATTACAAGTTGACTCTTTTAATTTTATATTATTACCTCTATAGTTATCTCCTTTTCTAGCACACATAATAGCATTTGTAATATATAATTCATCTAATATTTCTTCTGTTTTATCAATATTATTATTTTTTGCAGATTCTATTAAATATTTTGTAAGCATTCTTTTCGTCATACTTTTTTCTTGCTCTATTATTTTTTTCCAATTTTCTTTAGTTTTACATCTTATATATTCTTTATAGTATTTATTCATATCATTATAAGGTCCCCAATCTTGACCTATAACCATAATTTTAGAATCTAATCTATTGTACCAATCAGTCCATATTGAGGGTATACTTTTTGAAAATTCTTTATCTTTATAAATGTTAATTAATGAGCAATCTATACTATTTTTGCTTTTCATATTTAAACATTTATCACATTTCGACATTTGAAGTATTAGTTTATCAAATTCTTTTACTTTATCCATATCTATTCCTTTATTTACTCTCTAAATTATAATCTATATTTAATATATTTTCTTGCTCGTCAACAATTACATGCATACTAAAGTTATAATCATCATCTATTAGTCCTTTAATAAAGAATCTATCTAAAATTATTATATTAGATAAAATTTTGTCTTTTTGTAATAAATCTGTTATTTTCATCCATTCTGATGTATTTTCTTCAAAATTTTGTGGTGTTCCCTCATATTCATTTGAAACAAATGTATCAAATATAAATTTTCTATTAGGATACTCTACTATCATTATTCCTTTATGTCTTAGATTTTTAATGTCTATTCCTGTTTCTTCTTTCATTTCTCTAATAGCCGTTTGTTCTGGAAGTTCCCCTTCCTCAATTTTTCCTCCTGGAATGTCATAGTAGCCTTCTTTTTGATTTCCTTCTTTATATTTTGTAACTACAATTTTATTATCTTTTATTAAATAGCATCTAACTGCTTTTCTAACTTTCTTTTCCATTAATTTCTCCCTAATTATTGTTTTTTATAATTCTATTTAAGCTTAAAAAATCTATATACTCCTTTATAGCATTAGATAAATTAGTTATGTTTTCTATATTATCAATAGTTGGAATATGTATAAAAGCAATTTTAGATTTTATATTATTTTTTAATTTAAAATCTAATGCTCTAAAAAATACATTATTACACAAATAATTACCAGCATTATACGAACTTTCTACTTCGTATTTATGATTTTTTAAGTATTCCTTTAAAATATCATAATTGTAATCTGTCACTAATTTCTTTTCTCCAAGAATGGCATTATTTTCTAAATAAAGCATTTTTGTATCTGGCTTTTGTCCAAAAATTAAAATATAGTCATAATTATTTAATAATTTTTCTTCTATTTGTTTACTGCTTATTTCAAAATCATTTTTCAAATATAAACTATCTTTAGTGCAAATTTTTCTTATATCATCTAATAATATTTTGGCAGAATTGTCATCTCCTTCAAATCCTGCTATTAAAATTTTCTTTCTATCTTCTTTCTTTTCCATACTATACCTCCATTTTAAAAAATTCTAGTAATTTATTTTTCAATTCATTATATGATGCATTATCCGTACAAACAATATCATAATACTGCTTAAATGTATCCATTCTTTCTTTTACTTTTTCATCTAAAAATCCTATTTTGTATACATTTTTATTACTATTAGCCATGTTTATATCTAAAACACTATTTCCAAGAAGTATAGTATTATTTCTTTTATTGATTTTTTCTTGAATATGGCGTGGAAGTGAAATTTCATTTTTGTTTAATGGATGTATTAAGTTATTATCTCTAACTCCCTTTACAATACTATTTTCATATTCTAAAAAATTTGAGCAAATGTAAATATTAGAATAGTTACATTTGTTCTTAACTAAAAATTGTTGTATAATATTTCCTACTCCTGCTGATATTACTATTATAGGTACTCCTTTAGAATTCATTTTTTCTAAAAAATCTTTTGCACCATCCCTAAAATCCATTATACTTTCATTATTTGCTGAATAATTTATTATTTCTTTAGTAATTTTAAATTTTTTCAATGTCTCTATATTTTTATTATACCATTCATTCATAATTAATATTTTTTCTTGCAATGATATACTCTCATCAATTTCATACTTATGATAATAATTAAATAGTTTTATACATTCTTCTATGAATTCTTTTGAAACTATCGGATTTTTAAAAATACTTGCCCACGAACTATCACTTGAGTTTTTTGTTATAGTTCCATCAAAATCAGTTAATATGTATAGATCGTCTGCTGAAATATTATTTAATTCCTTTATTTTATTTTTATCAATTATTATCATTCACTTATACCTCATATTAAATCTCTTAAAACTTCTGTTACATTTTTCATATCTTTTTCTGTTGACATTATAGTAATTAATATATTTTTATCTTTGTTTAAAATAATATATTGCCCATTTGAACCGTCTCTAAAAATATAACCATCTCTTGAAATAAAAGTATAATACCCAATTCCAACTTTCGGTAAAACTCTTTCCGGCTTATATGCAAGTGGCGTTTCTAATTGTTTTTTGCACATTTGATTAATCCATTTTCTTGATACAATTTGATTATTATTATAGATTCCATTATTAATTAATATTTGCCCTATTTTATGAAAGTCTGAGTGTTTCATATAAAGACCTGTTGCACCAGGACAATATTTACCATAATTTTCCCATCTATACTCTTTAATATCTAATTTTTTAAATATATTATCATCAATAAATTGTGTTAGATTAATATTAAATGCCTCTTGAAAGAATACTGATATTACAAAAGGCTCTACATTATTATAAGCAAACCTAGTTCCAACTTCATAAGGTATATCGTAATTTAAAGCATAATTTAATAGTGTATCTTTAGGAATTTTTTCTATAAACCTTTCTGACATCATTTGACTTTCATAACCCGTTGTGTGAGTCAATAAATTCTCTATTGTCCAACTTTTCACTTTTTCTATATTATTCTTATTAGTAATATTAGCAACATTTTTAATAGTTTGATACACTTTTGTTTGTAACGACAAAGGTTCTCCATTTACCATCATTTTTCTGTCTATAGCAATTCCTATTGCTATGGCTACTAAAACTTTGGCACAACTTCTTAATTCATGTAAGTTATCATGATTATAAAATACCTTATCTATTTTTCCATCTTTTTCTAAAAAAATGCTATCGATATTCAAGCTAGGTAAAATTTTTGATAATTCGTTTTTATTATTTTCTATATCAATAATAGAAAGCTTACTTTTCATTAATTCCTCCTATTTTATCATTATATTTCCTAATTTATAGTTAACTCTGCCACACATAATTTATGGTCAAATCATGTATCTATAATTTTATAATCATCATTCTTTATATTTTTTGTCGTTAGTATATAATCAATTTGTTTATTTTTTCTTGTGTTTTCATCTTCATAAACACATTGCATTTTGTCTTTTAAATTTGAAAATAATTCAAATATGTTCGTATAATTAAAATCGCCTAATAATATAACGTTCTTTTTAGTTTTAATCATATTCAAAATTTTATCTTCTAACTTTTCATATATTTTTTTATAATTTAAAGGTGTTTCTCCGAATATATGAAATGGTAAACAATGTCCTCCAATAACTATAGTATTTAATTCTTTTATTTCAGATATGTTAAATCCCTTATCATGTGACCAATACGTGATTGTTTCTGTCTTCTTATATATTAAGTTTGGATTTTCCAATATATAATTTTCATTATTACTTATTTTAAATTTTGAACATACTGCAACTCCCATTTTATCATTTTCATTCATATCTGATGGAGATAATGAAATTTGTTCATTGTATTTTAGTTTTGTATTCTGACTTATATAATTTGCTAATGATTCCAGATTATTAGATTCTGTAATAGCCTCCTGAAATGCAATTATATCAACTCCATTTTGCTCTATTTGCTCTTTTATATATTTATATGAATCTTCATTTATCTCATTATTTCTTAAATCTTGTCCAACATTCCATGTTGCAACTTTTATTGTCTTGCTCATAGTTACTCCTCTTTCTATTATTTGCCTAAATCATATCATATACATGCTTATTATTCAACTAATAGTATGTATAAGTTTATATAATTAAATTAACTTTATCAGATTTATTTTTACAAAAAATTATATACATTTATCTTATATTTAAAATTTTTTTAAAAAATTTGAGTTATATTGCAAGTTTCGACAAATTTTTCATTTATAGTATGCTATATTATGCCTTAATCGCGAAAATGAAAAGGGGTGTTTATATGAGTACAAATGATGATGGTTGTCAAAACATTGTGGGTAAAAAATGTGGCACTATCACAGTTTCAGTTTATAGAGATATAAATTCAGGATCTCCTATCTTTTATGTAGAACCTGATAATGAAGATATACTTCCTGTATCTTATGTAATTGAAGATGTATTAAAATTGTATTAAAAAAAATAACCATCAAAGTACTCTTTTACTTTAATGGCTATTTTTTATTTTATTTATTTGTAGATCCAAATCCACCCATTCTTTCTCCTTCTGCTACGTCTTCATCTGCTACAAAATATTTTTGGAATATTGCTTGTCCTATGCAATCTCCTTTTTTTATTTCTACATCTTCATCTTTTATGTTGAAGAATGCAAACATTATATGTCCGTCATTATCTGGATTTCCATAGTAGTCTTTATCTACTACACCTATACTATTTGCTAATATAAGACCTTTCTTTCCAGGGTTTGAACTTCTATTAGCTAATATTAAAACTTCATCATCTTGCATATACGCTTTAATTCCTGTTTTTATTAATGTAGGTTTCATACCTTTTTTAAAAGATGGTATTATACAATCTTCTGCTGCTTCTACATCATATCCAGCTGAATATTTTGTTTTTCTAACTGGTAAATTTATTCCTTTGTCTTCAAATCCTTTTGCTATTTCAAATCCTCTTACTTTTTCCATTTATTTTCAACTCCTTGTTTATTTTGTTTTTATTATTCTTTCATTAAGTTTGCATTTTGTCAAGTATTTATTTTTTATACCCTTTTTTGTTTTCATTTTCCTTTTTAATTGCATTAATTTTCAATATTTGTACATAATATTTTTACAAATTTCTTGACTTTCTCAATGTAGTTATTATATAAATATATAGATGTAAATTATTTAAGGAGGTATTTATTATGGATTTAAAAGGAACAAAAACAGAAGCTAATTTAAAAGCTGCATTTGCTGGTGAATCTCAAGCTAGAAATAAATATACTTATTTTGCAAGTGTTGCTAAAAAAGAAGGATATGAACAAATTGCTGCTATATTTTTAGAGACAGCAGAAAATGAAAAAGAACATGCAAAAATTCATTTAAAATATTTAAATGGTATAGGAGATACTAAAGCAAATTTAGCTGATGCAGCTGCAGGTGAAAATTATGAATGGACAGATATGTATGAAACATTTGCTAAAGAAGCTGAAGAAGAGGGATTTACTGAAATAGCAGCTACTTTTAGAGGAATTGGTGCTATAGAAAAAGAACATGAAGAAAGATATAAAAAACTTTTATCTAATTTAGAAGATGGAGAAGTTTTCAAAAAAGGAAGTATTGTTATTTGGAAATGTAGAAATTGTGGACATATTGTTGTTGGAACAGAAGCTCCAAAAGTTTGCCCAGTTTGCAAACATCCACAATCTTATTTCGAAATAAAAGCTGAAAACTATTAATATTGGTAATTTGAATTAATTTAGAGTTATTAGCTTTTAATTATATATATAATTTATTGAGTGGACCTTATATTATATAGGTTTCACTCTTTTTATTTACTCTTTACCATTTATTTATAATGTTCTTTTATACATTTAACTCTTATATTACTAATTTACAATACAATAATTTCTTATTAATCACAAAAATCTATTGTTTTTATTTTCATTTTTTTATATAATATTTCCAATAAATAGGAGGGGTTTTATGAAATTAAAAAAATTTATTTTTACTATTCTATTTTTGCTTTTAGCATTTATAATTTGGAATAGTAAATGTTATGCTTCTGGTGATTTAACTTTAAAAAATTTAGATTATAAAGTTAAATTAAATTCAGATGGAACTGCAAATGTAACTGAAATATGGGATATTTCTATCGAAGATACAAATACTTTATTTAAAACATTTAAATTAGACTCTAGCAAATTTTCTGGTTTTAAAGATGTATCTTTAATTGAAACAACAAATGGCACAAGAAAAGACTTTACACAAATTTATAATGAAATGTATCATGTTACTAAAAATTGTTTTTATGCTTTAAATACATCTTCTACTGAGTTTGAAATAGCTTGGGGAGTTAGCGTTGACGGTCATGCAAGAAGAACTTTTGAAATGAATTATACTATTATAGATGCTGTTAAAAATTATGCAGACTGTAGTGAATTTTATTGGCAATTTATCTCAACTTCTTCTGCAATTCCTGCAAAAAAAGTTACAGGAACTATTACACTTCCAACAGAAGTTGCAGATATTGAAGACTTACGTGTATGGGCCCATGGTCCTTTAAATGGTAACATTGAAAGAAAATCAAATAATGTAGTTTATTTTGAAGTAGATAATTTAAGAAGTAGAACTATGTTAGAGGCAAGAGTTGTTACTCCTACATATGTGTTTGAAAATAACGAAAACATTTCTTCTTCTGAAAAATTAAATTCAATATTAAATCAAGAAACAAAATGGGCAAATGAAGCAAATGTTAAAAGAGAAAAATTACAAAAACAAGAAAGAAATAGAAAAATCGCATTTATCGCATTTATTAGTATTACTAATGTTGGTGGTATTTTCTTAGCTGTTTATTTAGTTAAAAAAATCAAGAAATATAAAGAAGAATTAACTAAAATACCAAGCTATAGTCCAACAATGCCATCAAAATATTATAGAGATATACCTAATGAAAATTCTTCTGCAGCACAAGCAGCTTTTGTTTATTATTTTAAAACTTCAAGCATTTCTATGCATACAGCAGATGTTATTTCTGCAACAACACTTAATTTATGCTTAAAGAAGTTTTTAACTTTTGAAATATTAGATAATAAAAAGAATAATATTAAGATTACTTTAAATACTAATATAGATGAAAATTTATTAACAGAAAGTGAAAAAGTAGTATTTAATATGTATAAAAAAGTAAATTCTACATATTCTTTTACAATGAAAGAATTTCAAAAATACTGTAGTTCTCATTCATCTTCTTGTTTAAGTAGTTTTAATTCAATTTCTAATAAAGCAAAAGACGAAGCAATTCGTGAAGACAATTATAATGCTACTTTAGAAAAGCAACATTCTAAATGGACTGGTTTAGGTATTGGTTTTATCTTTCTTTCAATAGTTAGTCCTTTCTTAATGATTGCAAGTTTTATCCCAGCTATTATATGTGCAACATATACTTTAAAAATAGCTGGAAAATATAATACTCTTACTCAAAAGGGTGTAGATGAACAAGAAGCTTGGAAAGGCTTAAAAAATTATATGGAAGATTTCTCAATGATGAAAGAAAAAGAAGTTCCAGAACTTGCATTGTGGGAAAAATATTTAGTATTTGCGACAGCTTTTGGTATTGCAGATACAGTATTAAAACAACTAAAAGTAGTTTATCCACAAATGATGGATGAAACTTACATGCATGCTAATGGATATTATTATTTATATTTAATGAGTCATGGTAATTTTAGTAATAATTTCATTCATAGTATTAATACATCTATAACTAACACTTATAATAGTGTTAACTATTCTTCTGGTAGTGGATCAGGAGGTGGCTTCTCAGGAGGCGGAGGCTTCGGCGGCGGTGGAGGCCGGAATGGGCGGACGCTAATAAACTATTGGGGACGGGCCGTTTTAGTTTAGTAGTACAGTTAAACTAAATTTTCCTATTCTTAAAGGACTGTCCCTAATTGAGAAAAATACTTGTAATTTCAAGTTACTTATAGTATTATAATATTAATTTATTTAAGGAGGAAAAAATATTATGACAGCACTTATTATAATTTTAGTCGTTGTTGCTCTTATAGCTTTATTTGTTATTAGTGTATACAATGGATTAGTAAAATCAAGACAAAAAGTAAAAAATGCTTGGAGTCAAATTGAAGTACAACTTCAAAGAAGATTTGATTTAATTCCTAATTTAGTAGAATGTGTAAAAGGTTACATGGTACATGAATCTGACGTATTAGAGAAAGTAACTTCTCTTCGTTCTTCTTTGGCAAATGCTAAAGGAATTGAAGAAAAAGCAATCCTAGATAATCAATTATCTGGTGCTTTAAAAACTATTATGGCAGTTTCTGAAAACTACCCAGATTTAAAAGCAAATACAAACTTTACTGATTTACAAAACAATTTAAAAGAAATTGAAAATAAAATTTCTTTTTCTAGACAATTTTACAATGACACTGTTACAATGTATAATACTAAAATTGAAGTATTTCCAGATAACATTGTAGCTTCTATGTTTAATTTCAAAGCTGAACCATTATTTAATGTAGATAATGATGAAGTAAGAAAAAATGTTAAAGTTGATTTTAATAAATAAAAGTAAGGACCAACCTACATAGGTTGGTCCTCTTTTGGGTACTTTTTGGAATTACTTTCTACAATAAGGTAACAACTTTTCCCTGTCCATTACCTGTAACACCTCATTGAGATCATCTCTGATTCTTTTTGCTTCTTTCTTCGCTTCTTCTATAGAAACTTCTCCAGAACAAACTTTACGAAGCTTGTCTTTTAAGTGAGCTGCTTCTTTTTCAAAGATTTTGAATTTTGGCATTTTGTTTATATACGGTATGCCAATTTCCTTTCTCAAATCACTCTCTTCATTGCAAACATCTAATGTTGATACAATATTACCCATTAGAGTTTGTGCTGTTTCGAGTTCGGAGTACAAAAGCGCTGCTTTGTACATTAAATGGTTACAATTGTTCCGTCTTTCCATAAAGTCCTCTCTTTCTGGGGCTACAACCCCTAAAAAAATTAATATTATGCAGGAGGTTATCCTCTCTACATCTCTATTATATCATGTTATGCCAGAAAGTGTCAATTATGTTAATGTATTCCATTTTTATAATTTGACAATTTCTCCTATCAAATCATAACCACTTGCTTTAGTTATCTTACATTTAACGAATTTTCCTTCTAATGCTTTATCCACCATTTCTATATATATCAATCCATCTATATCTGGCACTTCTCTATAGCTTCTTCCTACATAATATTTTCCATCAAATGTTTTTGTTTCTATTAATACTTCTAATTCTTTTCCTACCATTTCTTGCTGAGTTTCACTTGCTATTTTTTGTTGAAGACTCATTATTTTGTTATATCTACTTTTCTTTGTCATAGGATGAATTTGATCTTTTAATTTTTCTGCTGGTGTTCCTTCTTCTTTAGAAAAACTAAATGCTCCTAATCTTTCAAATCTTGCTTCTTTAACAAAATCGTACAATTCTTCAAAATCTTCTTTAGTCTCACCAGGGAATCCTACCATTACTGTTGTACGAATTACTACTCCTGGAATTTCTTTTCTTAATCTTTTTATTAGATTTCTTATTGTTTCTCCATTACTTTTTCTATTCATTCTTTTTAAAACACTATTAGATATATGTTGAATTGGAATATCAAAATATTTACAGATTTTATCCTCATTTTTTACAACTTCTATTAATTCGTCTGTAATTGTTTCTGGATATGCATATAAGAATCTAATCCATTTTAATTTTTCTATTTTGCAAAGTTCCTTAAGTAATTCTGCTAGTTTAGATTCTCCATATATATCTATTCCATATTTTGTAGTGTCTTGCGCTATTATGATTAGTTCTTCATATCCTTCATTTGCAAGTTTTTTAGCTTCTTCAATTACATCTTCCATTTTTCTACTTACAAATGGTCCACGTATTTTTGGTATTGCACAATATGTACAAAAATTACTACAACCTTCTGCTATTCTTAAATATGCAAAATTATTTCCTGTTGTAATTACTCTATCTAAAAAGTCTAAGTTATTTTTATTTTCTTTTTCTGACTTTAATATTGTTTCTATTTGCTCCCATATTGTGTTATATGAACTATATTTTATCCATAAATCTACTTCTGGAATTGCTTTTGAAAGTTCTTCTTTATATCTTTCTACTAAGCATCCCATTACTATTAGATATTTACACCTTTTTTTCTTATATTCTGCCATTTCTAAAATAGTATTTATTGCCTCTTCTTTTGCTGGTCCTATAAATCCACATGTATTTATTACTAACACATCCGCTTCTTCTTCATTATTTACTATTTTGTATCCATTTTCTTTAAATAGCCCTATTGCCATTTCTGTATCTACTAAATTTTTACTGCATCCTAAATGTACAAATCCTACGTTCATTTTATTTCTCCTTTTTATAGAATAGTAGGAATACCCATATTAAGATATTCCTACTACTTAATTATTTAATATACTCACCAAAATATTTTTTGATGTTTTGTTCAAACATTTCTTGGCTGTCATTTTCAAACTTAATTACTTTAATGTGTTTTGTGTCTCTTTCGACTTCATCTGCCATTTTTAAATATTCTCTTTGTTGTAAAATGCTACTCTCTGCCTCGAATTTTTGATATTGGTGTTTTTCTCTTTTTATTCTTTGTTCATACAAGCTTTCATCACTAAGGTATAGCATAACTAAATAAACATCATAGTCTGCTATGTTCTTCATATTATCTAATTTATATAATAGTTGTTGGTATGTATCACTGAAAGAATAAGCTTGGTAACCTAATCTTGAATATATTTCATTTGTAAAGAAAGTTCTATCAAATATCATATTAATATCTATACAATTTTCCATATATTCAATTAACTTTTCATATTTAGTTTTGATTTTTACAAGTCCAGATTCTGTTCTATCTTTTATTCCAGACAAGCGATATAAATCTGTTGCTGACATATGTTCCCTTAAGTAATTAGTAAATGTTGTTTTTCCTGCCCCTTGTGGTCCTTCTACAATGATAATAACATCTTTCATGATACTTTCCTCCTTTTGTCTTATACAAAATTCATATTTTTTTATTAATATGTGACATTATATACCTTTTTATTTATATTGTAAAGATAAATAGTATCATATTTTCCTTGTTTTTTTACTTGTTTACCTATTCTCCACTAAACATATGCTTTCTTGTTATTTCTAATAAACTTAGCTTAGTAAATTCCATTACTTGTGTTTTTGCTCTGTCGGTTTTTAGATTTTCTTTTAACAGCTCTATTATTTCTTCTCTACTACTTTCTTCATTCATATCTATGTAATCTATAATAATTATTCCACCTATATCTCGTAGTCTTAATTGTTTTGCAATTTCAATGCTTGCCTCTTTATTTACTTTTAATGCTGTTTTTTCTATATTTTCTTTTCCTGTAAATTTTCCTGAGTTTACATCTATTGCAGTTAAAGCTTCTGTTTTATCTATTGTGATAAATCCTCCACATTTAAGCCATATTTTTCTATTTGATATTTTTTCTATTTGACTATTTAAATCATATCTATTTTCTAGTCCTTCTTCTACAAGTTCTACTTTTATTGTTACATCTTCTTGCAATCTTTTTAAAATTTGTTCTATTTCTTTTTGTAGTTCTTTATTATTTACGTACATTTTTTCTAGTTTATTGTCTGCAATATCTAATAAAATTTTCTCTAAAATTGTATCACTCTTTTTTATTATTTTTGGTACTTTATCATCTGAATTTAAAAATTCTTTTTGTATATTTTCCAATTCTTTTAAAGTATTTTCTATGTCCTTTTTTATTTTACTTTCTTCTTTTCCTTCTGCTGCTGTTCGAATTATAATGCCTATTCTTTTATCTTTTTTAACACTATCCACTATGCTTATTAGTCTGTTTCTTTCTTCCTCATTTTCTATTTTTTGAGAAACTGTAATGAAATCATTTTCTGGAAGAATTACAACAAATCTCCCTGCTATTTGTATATTAGTACTTACTCTAGCGCCCTTTATATTGTTACTATCTTTTTTTACTTGTACTAGCACTTTTTGATTTGGTTTTATATAATCTTTTATTTTGTAGTTTTCTAATTCTTCTTCCTTGTTTCCTGTTACATTACTTTTTTTAGGTAATATGTCTCTTATATGCAAAAATGCATTTTTTTCTGCTCCTATATCTACAAATGCTGCTTGCATTCCTATTAAAACATCTGTAACTTTTCCTATATAAATATTACCCTCTAGACGTTTTTTATTTTCTTTTTCCTTATAATATTCTTTTAAAACGCCATCTTCTAATATACTAATTTCTTTTATGTCTTGTTTTTGAACAACAATTAATTCTTGCATACCTAATTTCATTCCTCGTTTGAAAAAGAATTAAATTTTGGCAATGAAAATTTTATTTAAAAGGCAAGGGCGCATACTTTGTGCATGTAACCGCGTTTTAAACAAAATTTGAGGCAGCCAAAATTGTAATTATTTTTCAAACTTCCCCTTTCTTAGTTAAACTTATTCATAGCATTATCTATTCCATCTTTTATAATTGAAATCATTGCTTTTTCAGCTTTTGTAGTTCCTTCATCTAATATATTTCTTTCTTCTTCTGGAATAGCACCTATAACATAATTTATCATATCGTCTTTATATTCAGGTTTTCCTATGCCTACTCTAATTCGCGCAAAATCTTCTGTTTGAAGTTCTGCAACAACAGATTTCATTCCATTGTGTGAACCACTACTACCTTTTTTTCTAATTTTTATTTTACCTGGTTCAATATCAATATCATCGTATATAACGAAAACATTTTCCATTGGAATTTTATAAAAATTAACAACTTGAACAATTGATTTTCCGCTTAAATTCATATAAGTTTGAGGTTTTAGTAAAATGACTTTTTCATTTTCTATAAAACCTTCGCCATATAGTGCATCAAATTTTTTCTTGTTAACTTCAATATTATATTCCTTTGCTATTTTATTTATAGTATTAAATCCCATATTGTGTCTTGTTTTACTATAATCTTCCTCAGGATTTCCAAGTCCTACTATTAAATACATTTTTCCTCCTATCCAATAAGCTTTTTTAAATCTTCTTCATTGAATTCATATTTTTTATTACAAAAATGACAAACTATTTCTGCTTTTTTATCTTCTTCTAATATTTTTGTTAGCTCTTCTTTTCCTACTGTTTTTAATGCTGTTTCCATTTTTTCTTTTGAGCAATTACATTTGTATTCTGGTTTTCTTTCATCTTTTAATACTTTTATGTTTGCATCACCTGTTATATCTTTTGCTATATCTAATAAACTCATTTCTTCGTCTAACATTTGGCTTATTGGTTTTGCTTCTACTAATCTATTTTCTAATATAAATAATTCATCTTCTGTTGCATCTGGCATTGATGTTACTATAAATCCTCCTGCACTTTTTACACCATTTTTATCTACAAGAACTCCTAATGCTACTGCAGTATTTTTTTGCTCTGATATATAATAGTAATTTGCAAAGTCTTCCGCAATTTCTCCTGTTACTAACTTTGACATTCCCACATATGGTTCTTTTAGCCCTATATCTTTTATTACATATAAAAATCCATCTCTGCCTACTGCTGTTCCTACATCTAATTTTCCATCTTTTTTTAAAGGTACATCTACTGCTGGATTTGTTACATATCCTTTTACCTTTAAATTACTATCTGATGTTACTATAATACTTCCTATTGGCCCATTTCCTTTTATTTGCAAAGTTAAGCTATCTTCGGCCTCTTTTGTGTTAGATGACATTAGTACTGCCATTGTTAAACATCTCCCAAGTGCTGCCGTTGCAACTGGACTTAAGTCATGTATTTTTCTTGCCTCTTCTACTAATTCTGTAGTTGAAACACAAGTTATATTTATTTTTCCATTATATGCTAAAAATTTCTCTATTTTATCCATTTTATTTTCCTTTCAATTTTATGATATCGGTATTATATCATATTTTTTCTTAATTTCATAGTATTACATAAAAAAGATGTCTTATTTATCATTTTTTGAAAAATAAGACATCTTTCTAATTTTATATTTTTCCAAACTGGTCTTTTTTTGCTTTACACAATGGGCAAGTCCATTCTTCCGGTAAATCTTCAAATTTTGTTTTTGGTTCTATATCATGTTCTACGTCTCCTATTTTAGGATCGTAAATATAGCCACATGCTGAACATTTATGCATTTCTCTTTCATCTTCCTTTAATTTAAAGAATTCTCTATATCCAACAAATATTACTGCCACAACCATTAATGCAAATGAAATTGCTTTCCATATATCGCTTTCAAATAGAATAACTGCAAACATTCCACATGCTGCACTAACACCATATAGCAATAAAACTGCTTCTTTTTGTGTAAATCCTTTAGCTATTAATTTATGATGTAAATGTCCTTTATCTGCTTGGAATACTGCTTTTAATGATTTTCCTTTTGCTAATCTTCTTACTATTGCAGATAATGTATCAAATATGGGTAATCCCAAAACTATCATTGGTAATACTATAACAAATGCTGTTGCTGTTTTTGCAACTCCAAGTATTGATACTATTGAAAGTGTAAATCCTATAAAGTTTGAACCTATATCTCCTATAAATGTTTTGGCTGGGTTAAAGTTAAATGGTAAAAATCCAGCTAAGGCACCTATTAGCGCTGTTATTAATATAATTGCTAAAAATGGTGAAGCATTTAGAGCAAATATTATTAGTAATGATATACATGAAATTATTGAAATTCCTGTAGATAATCCATCTAATCCATCTATTAGATTAATAGCATTTGTAATTCCTACAATCCACCCCATAGTTAGTATTATAGAAAATACATTTCCTATTATTATATTTTCGTTGAAAAATGGTATATCAAAATTATCTATTCTAATTCCACATGCTACAACAATTCCTGCTGCTATAACTTGTCCTAATAATTTTACTAAAGGATGTATTCCTTTTATATCATCGAAGAAACAAAATGTACTTAAGACAAGTATTCCACATAGAAAACCAACTAGTTTAACTATATAGTTCTCAGATCCAAATATATCTATATTTCCTTCTATTGAAGATGTTATTATCAAATAAATTGTTGATATTAAAAAACCTATGATAATAGCAGGTCCGCCAAATTTTGGCATAGCTTTATTATGCATTCTTCTATTATCTTTTGGTATATCTACTGCTCCTATCTTTTTAGCAATTCTTATTGTGTAAGGTGTTAATACAAATGATGTGATAAAAGCAAGTAAAAAGGCAATTGCAATATCTCCCCACATAATTTACCTCCTATTTGCCTTTCAATATATCATAAAAAGAAAAAGAATACAATATTTTATTTGTATTCTTTCTCTAATTTTAAGTTTGTATATAATTTGCTTATCATTTCTAATTGTTTTTTGTTTTCTTCTGATATTTCAAATGAATATAATTTTTTGGCTGGAGCCTTAATTATATATGTAATTGCCATTTTTGTTGACTCTGATATTTGAATTGCACCTGTGTCTTGTTTTCCACAGCTTTCACACTTTAAGCCATTGTCTTTTAAGCTAAAGTAATGTAAATTATCTTTTTGATTACAATTTACACATTCTTCTATTCTAGGTGTAAAGCCTAACAAACACATTAAGCGTAATTTAAAAATTGATATAACAAAATCTAAATCCATATCTGTTTTTGATATTACATATAAAGTATTTAAATATAACTGCAAAATCTTATATGTGTTTTGGTTTTCATCTGTTACATCTTGTATTATTTTAGTTATTTGTGATGCATATCCTAATTTATCTAAATCTATTCTAATATCGTAAAATACTTCTATTGTCTCACATGAGTTTAAAGTATATGTATTATTTCCTTTAAATAACATATATTCACCAAAACATAGAAATTGAGTACCTGCCATTAATTGACTTTTTGGTCTCCTTGCTCCTTTTGCAGAGCACCCAATTTTTCCGTTTGGTGTTAATATAGTTACCATTTTATCGAAATCACCCATATTATTTTCGGCAATTATTATTCCTTTAGTTTTTATAGTACCCATATTATATTTTCCTTATTTTATTTATTGTTTGTATCTATTCCTATATTTTCTCCTAAATTTGGTGTTTTCTTTTCTTCTGTTATTAGTAAATCTTGTTTCATCTTTTTTTCCATGTTTTCTACTTCCACAAACTCTAAATAGGAATTTATGTCCCCAGTATTTTTAAATGTATTCCATGCTAATTGTTTTATCATACGCTTACACTCCTTTATGCTATTTTTTCTTTGTTCTTATTTTTTACTTTTTTACCTATTTTATACTTGGAAAGTTATGGTTCTATTTTAATTTGAATTTCTTTATTATGCTGTCATTGTTTAGCCAATCTTCTTTTACTTTTACCCAAATTTTTAAATTAACTTTTGTACCTAACATATCTTCTAAATCTTGCCTTGCATATGTTCCTATCTTTTTAAGCATACTTCCGTTTTTTCCTATTATAATTCCTTTATGTGATTCTCTTAAGCAGTAAATTGTAGCATCTATATCATATATTTCTTCCTTTTCTTTTGTTTTTCTAAATTTTACTTTTTCTGTTTCTACTAAAATTCCATGTGGAACTTCGTCTTGAAGTAGTCTTAATGCTTTTTCTCTTATTATTTCTTCTACTAATTGTCTTGTTGTTTGGTCTGTATATTCATCTATATCATAATATGCAGGACCTTCTTTTAGGTTACTTTCTATTTCTTGTAATAAAATTTCTAAATTATCTTTTTTTGTTGCTGAAATTGGAACAACTGCAGTAAAGTTGTACTCCTGTTTGTATAATTCAATTAATTTTAATAAATCTTCTTTATTTTCTACTAAATCAACTTTATTAATCGCTAAAATTGTTTTTTTACCAGCTTGTCTTATTTTTTCTAATATTTTTGAGTCCCCTCTACCTATTTCTTTTGAAGTTCCATCTATAACAAATACTACAACATCAACATCTCCAATAAAGGTGAATGCTGTATCTATCATAACTTCGCTTAATTTAGATTTTGGTTTGTGTATTCCTGGTGTGTCTATAAAAATAATTTGAGAGTTTTCTCTATTTACAATTGCACGAATTGCGGTTCTTGTTGTTTGCGTTTTATTAGCAACTGCTGCCACTTTTTCTCCCACTAAACTATTTATAATTGTTGATTTTCCCACATTTGTTCTTCCTATAATTGATACAAAGCCTGATTTAAATTTTTCTTCCATTTCTTTCTCCTAATTTATATTAACATATTGAAAGTGCTAAATTTGTAAAATTTAGTCACCTAATTTATTTTTTTACTATTAATTTTTATTATTTCTCCATCATTTTGATAAATATACAAAAGCATATAATATTCCATAAAATTGAGATATAATAGGTATTATCAACCTCCTTTATTATAGCATTGCTTATTTACTTTTTCAATTATTTTGAATAATATTTGATATAAATTGTTTTGATTAAATTATCTTGAAAATAAAATTTTAAAGCGATAAATGTAATGGCATTATATATTATTTTTATATTTATGTCAACATAAAAAGAACGTTTTTATATTAGTAAAACGTTCTTTTTATATTTAAAATTTATATGTTATTATTTACTTCATTTGTTGTAGTAGTTTCTGCTACTGGTGCTCCTGGAGCTATTTCGACTTTGCTGTCTATTGGACAAATTTGAACAAATGTATTTCCATCATTTACTTCTATTTCATTTCCTTGTAAGTCTCTATAAACTGTTTGACCAGCTCTTGATGTTTTTTCTGCTGTTATTTCTATTGCTTTTCCATTTGTTACATACCATCCTTCTAGTGTTTTAACATTATCTAATGTTTGTCTTCCTTTATTTTCACCATCATTTAATGTCCAATTTTCGCATTTAACTATTATAATATTTTTAGTTGTAACTGTTTCTTCTGTATCCCAATCTACTTGTTTAATATTTCTAGAATAACGTGTATATCTTTCTGTTACTTCATCATATTCATATCTTACAGTATTACTTGTTGAATATGGTATTGTTACTGTTCTTGCTTCTATATTGCTATTTAAATTAACTGGATCTGCAACATATTTTAATACACTTTTTTGTGTTGATGTTGTTTCATATCCTTTACGATTTGCTATTTCTAATATTTTTTCTGTGTTTGTAACTGCATTATGTGGTGCATATTTATCTTTTACTCTCCAGAAAGATGTTGAGCTTTCATATATTCCATTAATGTTGTTTACTCCTAATTTTGCAATATCTGCTTGTGCTTGTGGACTCCAACCAAAATGAACATATATTGCATCATTCTCTAGTGCATAATCTAAGAAATAATGTCTTGAACTACGAATAGGACCTAATTTATCTAAATTTACACCTTTATAAAGTGCCATAAGTCTTGTTTCTCCACCCTCTACTATTATTTCATATACCATGTATGCATCATTTAAAGCAGCTTGTGGCATTGCTTGTTTATGATTGTCTATCATTACTGCTATTGGTCTATCTGTTCCACTAAATGTTTTTGGTTCTTTTTTCTCTACAATTATTGGTTCATTCTGCTCATTTACATTTGAGCTTACTTCGTTTCCTTTTTTATCTTTTATTACTTTCATTCCTACTAGCACTCCGGCTATAATGATTACTACAACTAGAATTGCTATTAATACTTTAATTCCAACTGACCCTTTCATTTCTTCTTTCCTTTCAACATTTAAATTATTTTACTTACAAATATAAAAATTGCTATTATTACTGCGTTTAGTGCTGCTAGTACAACTGCTCCTGCTGCTACATCTTTTGCTATTTTAGCAACAGGATGAAATTCTTTGGTATATAAGTTAACCGCTTCTTCAATTGCTGTATTGACCATTTCTGTGATTATAACCAACATTGTTGCAAATGTTAAAAACATACACTCTGTAATATTTAGTTTAAATATTATTGCACAAATAATTACTACTACTGCGATACATAATTGTACTTTTATATTACGCTGTGTTTTTACTGCATACCAAATTCCACTAAGTGCTTTTTTCCATGCATCAATGAAATTCTTGTTTTTCAGTCTTTCATCTTCCATATTTTGCTCCTTTACCTAGTTTGTTTTAGTATTGTTAATACTGCTTCTTCTTTAGGTCTCATTATTTGTTTATCTTTTTCTTCTATATGGTCATATCCCATAATATGATAAAATCCATGAACTATCATATATGATAATTCTCTTTCAAAGCTATGCTCATATTCTTTTGCTTGTTCTTTTACTCTTTCTAAAGAAATAACAATATCTCCTAGTACTTCTGGAACTTTATTTTTTGTTCTTTTTTCTACTATTTCATCTATTTCATTTTTTTCAAACATAGGAAAAGATAATACGTCTGTTTCTTTATCTATATTTCTGTATTCTTTATTTAAAGTATGAATTTGATTTGGAGTTGTTAAAGTTATGCTTAAGTAGAAATTTAAATCTAATAAATTTTCTACTTTAAAACATGTTTGTACAACATTTTTTACAAATTCTCTTAGTTCTTCATTTTCTTCCACATCTAAAAAATATGTCTCTACTACTTCTTGCATAATACTTTCCTTCCTATAAAACTACCTTCTGTTTTATGAATTCCATTTATAGTTTTCATTGCTCCTAAAGATACTAATTTTTCTTTGTAAAATTTAATAATTTTATAATATTTGTTTTCATTTTTGTATACTTCTTTTAAATCAGCTCTAATAAATAATATTTCTTTTTGTTTTTGTCTTTCTTCTTTATCTTTAATTTTTTCAATTTCTTTAAATTGTTTCCAAAAAGCTTTATATTTTTCTCTTTGTTCTAGCTTGTCCCAATATATTTTAGTAGATAAAAGTTTTACATTGTATTCTTCAATTAAGCGAATTAGCAAAGAGTATGCTTTCTCTTGTTTTTTTATAACTCTTGTATCTACTATTAAACTTCTTACATCTTTTAGTAATTTTATATAACATTGTTCTGCTACAATTAATGGTAGACTATGTGTAAATAGTTTTCTACTAATTGCAATTAGTACCATTCTTTTTTCTATTCCTTCATTTTGGTCTAATTTTCCTATTGTGTAATTTTCAAATTTTTCATATTCTTCTATTACTTCTTTATATGTAGCAGATTCTTCTTTTTCCATTTTTAAAGGTAATACCTTTGTAATGTATTCTTCTAACACATTAAATATTTTTTCAAAGATTACTTCTTTATTTTGATATGTTAGTTGATCTGCTAATTTTATAGAGAAGTGTTTTAATAATCCTTTGTATAAAGCATCCATTTTTGCTGTATAGAAAAGTTTGTATCTTTCCATTAATTTTGGTTTATCTAATTCTTTTATTGTTTCATAATCTAATTCTAGTAAGTATTTTTGTTTGCGATATTTATATTCTAAATATTCTGTTTCTTTAATACGAATTACCTCATAATATTGAGATAATGCATTTTTTTCAAAAACAGATGCTGTATCATTTTTTACTTTTTTATAAATAGAATCCATTATATGTTTATCAATAGCTTCTAAATATAAACTAAATGTGTCTTCATATTTTTTTTGAAGTGTTTCATTTTTATTTATATCTTCACTTTTTTCAACTTCTAGAAAAGCCTCATATGCTTTTAGCACATTATTTCTTTTCATAGAAATTAGCATTCCATTAATTCCTATTTTTGTAGGAACTAATAACTTTGTGATAGTACTTGTTATTTTCGTAAAAAAGGTTTTGTCAGTATAGACTCTTAAACTTCTTTCTTCCATAGCACTTCTTCCTTTCAAAATACAATTTTTTCTTTTGTCCCAATTTCTTCTAGTACCTCATATATCACTTGAGCCTCTATATATTCTTCTGTTTCTTGATAATTGATATAAGTATTTAAAATATTTTCTTTAACTTTTACCTGTTCATCTAATTTTTTCTTTGCTTCTTCTTCCGCCTTTTGTTTTGCTTGTTCTTTAGTGTAAGTTATAGTTTCTTCAACTAACTCATAATTGTTTTTTTCTATTATTTCTATAGGTAAATAAAAGTCTGAAAATAATTTTATTTTTTTATTTTGTTCTATTGTATCATATTTTTTAAATTTTGAAAGAGTTTTATAAAAATTTATTGTAAAATTATTTATTCTTACGGAATATTTTGTTTCCTCGTTTTCTGTTTTCCTTGAAACTACTTGATTTAGCTCAACTTTTTCATTTTGAGTATACCAAACTTTTGCCTGAACACTGCCATTTGCATGCACATATCTTATTCCTGTATATTTTCCTTCTAACCATCCACCTATTACAGGTGTACCTTCTTTTATAACATCTCCTTTTTTTACTAGGGGTGTGCCATTTATAGCATTTACTTTCTCAATTATTCCTGCTTTTGTTGCAACAATATTACAATACTCATCTTCTTTAATAATATCTGGCTTTTTATCTGCTTCTACTACTTTTACAATAGCATTTGTCCCTCTTATATCTATTCCTATCCACGCTAAATCATTTCTGTCTAGTCTCATTTTATTTATAATTTCTTTTGTATTTACTTTATTCTTTAATGTTCCAACTTCTAATCCTTCTTTTTTTAGAGTCTGTAATATTTCTTCTTTATCTATTTTCTCATTTCCTATTACCTCAATATTCCATACAAAATTTGATAAAGAAATTATTGCCACTATAATTAATATTAATGAAAAGAAAAATATTTTTCTTTTTCTATATCTATTAAAAATGAAAGGAAGACCTTTCTTTTGTTTTATACTTACTTTGCACTTTGCTTGCTTAGCAAATTTAACTATTTGCCTAAAATCTTTTATACTAACATTTGCTTCTAATAAAGTTGTTTTTTTTCTTTTACTATTCCAAATAAGAATTCCTTTATTTGAACACAAATTCATTAATCTTTCTATAAAATATCCTTCTATAATTATTCTTACATAACCCAATAAGTAATTCTTAAGTATTTGTATGTACAAAGTAAATCCTCCTTATTTATCAATCGTTTTCTCTATTCGTCAATTGTCCTTTCAAAGTCGATTCCTTCTATTTTTCCAGTAATTAAAATATCATCATTTGTCATTTCATTTAAATTTAACTCAAAACCATTTATATTAATTATTCCTATATGCGTACTTAATCGAATATAGAAATCTTGATATTCTAAAATGTTTTTATAATTTTCCACCAACAATTCTTCAAACCCCATTAATGTTAATTTAGGCTTTTCTGAAGAAATTTCTTGTGGTATTTCTAACAATTCTTCAAAACGACTCTGTCTCTTTTTCTGTCTTTTTTTCATCTTTCTCTCCTTTATTACCATTAGGGACGTTACTTTTTGGTTAATCTGTCCCTTTTGGAGTATCTTTCATATACCTTTAGAAACTTAATCCCCCTTTTAGTAACGTCCACAATGGTAACTAATTATACTTTTAACGTTCGAACTGGTCTAATGTAGCAAATTCATATCCCATTTGCTTTATTTGTTTTATGCAATAATCTAATACATTTGTATTATCTTTTGAATTTCCGTGTAGTAAAATTACTGCTCCATTATGAATATTATCTAATATTTTCTTTTTAGCATAATCTTCTCTTCCCTGCTTTTTCTCGTCCCAATCATCATATGCAAATGACCACATTACATGTGTGTAACCTAAACTATTACAATATGCTACACTTTTTTCGCTATATTCTCCCTTTGGTGGTCTTAAATATTTCATTTCATATCCGAATTTTTCATATATAGTAGTATGAAGTGTCATTACCTCGCTTTTTATTTGTTCTAGGCTAAGTGATGGCATACTTTTATGATTTACTGTATGATTTCCTATTGTATGTCCTTCATCTATCATTTTCTGCACTAATTCTGGCTTTGTGTTTACATAGTGTGCTGTTATAAAGAAACATGCTTTTACATCATTTTGTTTTAAAACTTCTAGTATCTTTTCTGTATATCCTGCCTCATATCCTTCATCAAATGTTAGATATACTTTCTTTGAATCTTTGCCACCCATTGCTATTCCTTTTGCTTCATCTATTATTCTTTTATTTGTTGAACCTAAATCAGGTTGCTCATGATTATCATTTCTTTTTATTCCCCATTCTATTTTTTTAGAACTTAAGCTATCTATCGTAGTAGCACTTGTATTAATAGTTTTGTTACTTGTTACGGAATTTACTATGCAAAATGTAAATATAGCAATAACTAATATGCTAAACGTATAAAAATATTTTTTCATATAAATACTCCCTTCGTCCTTAAATTTTATGATTTTTGTTTTAAATTATTACTTTATTTATGGATATAATTTTTTATTAACTCTTTTTTTTGTTTTGTTTTTATACTTATATATTTAATTTACCTTAGGTATTTTATACGAGTTTTTCCTTATTTTTACGCATTTGTGCACATTTCGACATTTTTTTCGTCAAGTGAAAAGTTAAATGCAATTCTGTAAAGTAAATGCAAGTTGTAAGAAAA